>Ga0213864_10000125_pt1 | contig 32080 bp, 2 predicted proteins | sample PICome_5_FD_160078 | JGI IMG/M metagenome (GOLD analysis project Ga0213864, IMG submission 160078) | Coastal seawater microbial communities near Pivers Island, North Carolina, United States - PICO247 | ecosystem: Environmental > Aquatic > Marine > Coastal | place: USA: North Carolina | collected... | reverse complement strand
TACAGAAAGATCTTTTTAAGAGTGATCTTTTTAAGATTTAAAAAATATTTTATAATTTAAAAAATATTATATTTAAATAATTTTAATTTATAAAAATTATTTTATATTTATAAAAAGATCTTTTTAAAAGTGATCATTTTTAACAGAAAGATCTTTTTAAGGAGTGATCATTTTACAGAAAGATCTTTTTAAGGAGTGATCATTTTACAGAAAGATCTTTTTAAGAGTGATCTTTTTAAGATTTAAAAAATATTTTATAATTTAAAAAATATTATATTTAAATAATTTTAATTTATAAAAATTATTTTATATTTATAAAAAGATCTTTTTAAGAGTGATCACTTTTTACAGAAAGATCTTTTTAAGGAGTGATCATTTTACAGAAAGATCTTTTTAAGGAGTGATCACTTTTTACAGAAAGATCTTTTTAAGAGTGATCTTTTTAAGATTTAAAAAATATTATATTTAAATTATTTTAATTTATAAAAATAATTTTATATTTATAAAAAGATCTTTTTAAGAGTGATCACTTTTTACAGAAAGATTTTAGAGAATGAACATTTTTTAGAAAGATCTTTATACAGAGTGATCTTTTTTACAGAAAGATCTTTTTAAGATTTAAAAAATATTTTATAATTTAAAAAATACTTTATTTAAATAATTTTAATTTATAAAAAGATCTTTTTTAGAGTGATCACTTTTCACAGAGGTAAAAGGTATGTTATAAAAACTAATTCACAAGAAGTTTTCAAAAAAATATACTGGTATTTTTTGCTATTTCTATAAATGGTGTTATAGGTTATGAATTATATAATAAAGGTGTATAGATTATTAGTATTTTTAGAAAAGTTTATTACTAATAAATATAAGGTTATTATTTTAGATAATGCAAGTTTTCATCATTATGTTTTAATTGTGAAAAATGTATTGATGATAAATATAAAAAATGATCACTTCATAAAAATAAACAAAATGTTTTTTAGTTGTTTTAAAAAAAATAATAAAATTATTAATGAAGATATAATATTATATATTGAATGTTCAATATGTTATGAATATTTTTTTCATTATGATATTAAAATACTAATTCCTTGTGGTCACAGAAGTATTTGTAATCATTGTTTGCAATTTATTAAAAAATGTCCTATATGTAATTTACATATAGAAAAGGTAATTAAAATTTATGATAAATTAGTTATCATTAACTCTAATAACTAATATTTGATTATCTATTTCAATGATTATATCATATATACCTAAATTACCAACAATTATATTAAGTGTAGTTCCAATTATATAAGAATTATTAGTAAATTTAGTTTCAATTATAGAATAATTATATCCATATTTATACAAATCCATTAAATTAATTTTTTTATTAATTTGATTTAATGTTACATATAAATCTAATTTATCAATATCATATCCTGGAATAGTATTTTCTGAATAACCTAATTTAATAAAAATTGGTTGTAATATTGTTGTTCCTAATCTATTTGATACAATAATATCTCTTGATTCATAGTTTGTCATTAAATTATCATATTCTAATTTATAATACATTTTCATATCTAAATTATTAACAGATATATCTGTAATTGGATCATTATTATTTATTTTTTCAATTATATTAATAACAAAATAAATATTAATATCAGTAGATGATATACAATAATATTTACCGACTGTAAAATCAGATGTATTCCATATTACTTTACCATTAATAAATCCTTTACCATTAATATAAGTACCATCATATGTAATATTAGTTAATGAATTACTATCAGTATTATTTCTAATTGGATTTGTAATACTTTTAACAATAATAAATGGATTATCAATATTGGTATTAATATCAAATTCAATTATATTTCCTTTATAAATTTGTAATGTAATAATAGTTGAATTAACATCTTCATATCTAGTTTTATTTATAATATCTAAACCAGATAATTTCCATTGATTGTTCATTAATTTAATGAAATAAACTAAATTAGTACTTAACATATTATCAACAATATTTGTATAATTATATTCTTTTAATAATGTATCATTAATAGTAGTTAAAGAATTAAATACTTGTTTTAACTTATATTTAATTAAAAATCTTGGTAAATATAAATCATTAGACTTAATATTTGTAGAATATATTAATTGTACCTCACCATTATTTATTACATAATTATTTTCATTATTAATTATTCCAGTAACTTTATTATTTAAATTATTACGGTTTATTTCAATAATTATTAATTTATTAAAATAGAAATTATAATTATTATCTCCAATTATTAAATCGGCATTAAAATAAATATTACTTTTTAATATATATTTAACTGTATTATTAATTTGTCTATTAACATCATATTTAAATATTAATTTTCTATATCCATTTATATCGGTTACATCACTAATATTTATTGGATAATTAGTTATTTCAAAATTTAAATATTCTAATTTTATATAATTTGATTTTTCAATTAGTTCAGATTTATTAGTTATTCCAAAATTATTTTGAATTAAATAATTAAATATTGAATAATTAATATTATTTTGTGGAATATAGTTTGTAGTATCTGATTTTAATTCTGAATTAAATTTATCAAGTTTTAGATAATATAAATTATAAAAATTACCTATACCATAAGTATATTTTATACCATCTGTTAATAAATATTCAACATCTTCAATTTCTTCTTTAAAATATAAAATTCTATTTATTTTTTCAATTTCTATATTACTACTAATTGGATTATTATATTTAATAAATAAGTTTATTCCAGATATATGATATTCTATATTAAATTCTTGTATTAAATTATTAAATTCATTATCTATATTATTAATTGAAGTTAAATTATAAATTGTTTGATTATTTTGATTAATAATATTATCTAAATTGGAAGATATTTTATAAATATCATTTTGTAATATTATATTAGATTGATAATTATATAAGTTTGATGAATAATTTATATACAATATTTCACAGTTATATATATTATTATTAGCATAAATTATACTTTCATCTGTAATTGATAAGTTAATAAAATTACTATTAGTAGTTTCTATAACAGAACCATTAAAATAGAGATATTCATTATTTTTAAATACTGAGGAATCAAATGTATCTATAATTTTATAATTGGATTCTTCATTTCTTAAATTTATTGAATTAATTTCTGGTATAAATTCATCAATTGTTTGAATAGTTATATATTTTATAGGAGAATAGTGAATATATAAATTACGATTAATATATTTTTTATATGAATATTCTAAAACAACATATCCATTACCACCATTATGATCAAGATCATTGTTATTTGTTAAACGTGTTCCTCCTAATGATGTTGATTTTGGAATATTATAAGGAACATAATTAGTAGTATTTAAAGAATCTGTATTATTTCCAAGTCCAATAATAGGTGAAAGTAAATAATGTGAATAATAAGATGAACCACCACCACCACCACAAACAACATGTGATTGAACTCCACCACACCCGCCTCCATAATAACCAGAACCACCAGTTCCATTTTGATCTGCTAAATAACCTTGATGATTCCATCTACCAGTATCACCACCTTTAAATTTACTTCCACTTTGACCACTAGCCCAACCACCACCACCACTACGACCACCACCAGAACCACCATTTATTAATGTACCTGGACCACCATTATTACTTAATTGTGATTTAGTATTTAATGCAGATTTACCATAAATATATCCTTCAGTTTCAAAACCAGCATTTCCTCCATTAGTACCAGTACCTCCGCCACCTCCACCACCACCGCCAGCTATAATAAGAATAGAACTATCTGGTATATCTGAATTTAATTTTTGAAAGGTTAAATAATAATCATGACCATGACTCCAACCATAATTAGATATTTTAAATTCATCTTCTAAAAATATACCAGATAAACCTCCACCACAACCATAACCACCAGCACTTTTACCACCACCAGGCCAACCTTTACTATTTAAACCTACACCTCCAGATTGTCCCACAATTATATTTAATTTATGAATATTTTTTACATTAATTATTGCTTTAACAAAACCACCATTACCCCCACGAATTGAACTAGAACCAGCACCACCACCAGCACCCCATACATATGCAATTACTTCTTCAACACCTTCTGGTTTATTCCATATAAATCTACCTTTTACATTTGTTTCATATATAGTTCGTCTTCCCCAATATTGTGAATTTTGATTATCATATATACCTGTATTTACTGCTGGTTCTAAATTTCCATTTTCAAATACAGAATAATTAGCACCATATATAAAATGTTCAACAAATGTTTCATTTGTAGTTAAATAATCTAAATGACTTGTTATATTAAAAACATCTTTAAATTCAGAAGTTGTTATATAATTTTGATTTAATATCTCATTATTATTATGTGTTACACTGAAATTTAAATTTAGACTAGATTCTTTTAATTTAATTATAACAATTCCAGAACCACCATTACCTGATTTTGTTTTATATAATGTTCCAGCACCACCACCACCTGAATTTACTAATCCATCTAATTTATCTAAATTACTTGTATAAGTTCCACCACCACCAATTCCACCTAATGTTTCTAAATTACTAAAAGTTGATCCAGAACCACCACCCCCAAAATAAATATTACTATTAACATATTCTCCAACAGAGTTATCTATTGGTAAATTAAAATTGTCTTTAAAATTTATATTTTGATCATTATATTTACCTTCTCCACCATTCAATATTAAATTATTATTTATTGGATAACCACTACTATTAGCACCACCACCACCGGTACCATATATTTCATTATAATTTAATAAATAAGTTCCAGTTGGATATCCTTGACGATAATTATTAATTAAAACTGTTCCATCAATAGTAACTATATCATTTATTGTTTCATTACCACCTATAATATTTTCATTTAAATTAATTATGGAACCACCTCCTGAACCACCATTATTTGTTAAATTATTTTCATATGAACTTCCCATTCCTCCACCTATTGCTTCTGTTTGTAAATATGAAAATGAACTATTTTTACCATTTGAATTTATACCACCATTTCCTACTTTAATAATATATTCATTTTTTAATAAACTTAAATTATTAACAAATATTATACCACCACCGCCACCACCACCACCAGATATTATTTTAGAATCTATATAATTTCCTTTACCCCCAGCACCACCTCCACCAACTAACAATAAATCAATATCATAATCATTGTTTAATATTAATTTATATTCAGTTTGTCCTTGACCATTATCTTTGAATTCATTATAATTAAATATTAATATATTATCAGTTGGTTGTTTAACATGTTCTGTTAATAAATGATAATTATTATATTTTAAATCATATGTTAAATTAACATTATCACTTACATTCTTTCTTTCTTTAATTATAACTAATCCAGAACCACCATTTCCACCATTACCACTACCACCACCACCTGAATTTGGTAATCCATCTATTCTTATATAATTACCACCACCTCCATATCCTCCATTAGATAAACTATTACCACCAGCACCACCACCACTAAAATATACATTACCATTAATATATTCTCCTATTGTATTATCTGTTGGTAAATCAAATATATCTTTAAAATTTAAATTATATTCTTGGAACTTTCCATTACCACCATCACTTATATATAAATTATTTATATTTGGATATCCTACGGATTCTGCACCACCACCACCAACATTATAAATATTTGATGATAATATTATACCTCCATCATTACCTTGTTTATAATCTAAAGTTATAATATCACCATTTTCTTTAATTAATGGTAATGTATTAATATTACTTTCATTTTTAATTTTATTACCACCAATTGAACCACAATATTTTCTATTACTTAATCCTGCACTACCACCAATAGCTTCTGATACTAAATAAGAAAATGAAGTATTATAACCATCTTCTGCTATATCATTTAAATACATACCACCTCTACCAATTTTAATTAAATATTCATTTTTTTCAATATATTGATTTTGTAAAAATATTAATCCACCACCACCTCCACCATATGTATATATATTAGATGAATATTCAATATTTGATGTTACAATTAAATTAGATGTAATAATAAGATTTGACGAATTATCTAAATTAGATGTTAAAACAAGATTAGATGTAATAACAATATTAGATGAATATTCAGTAATAACATTACCAGAACCTCCACCTCCAATTAATAAAATATCAAAATAAGAACTTTTATCAATATTAATATAATATTCAGATTGTCCATAACCATTATCATTAACAAAATTATATTGAAAATTATTTGTATATGGAGTTTTATAATTTAATAAATAATTAATAATTGGTAATTCAATATTTCTAATATGTTCTTTAATTATTATAATACCTGAACCACCATTACCCCCTAATCCAGTGTCAAAACCACCACCACCACCACTACCAGTATGTTGCATACCATTAATACCATTAATATTATTAATTTCTCCGGAATCTCCACCTCCACCTTTTCCACCATTTACTTTATTTGTTTGATCAACATATAAACTACCAGCACCACCACCTGCAAACCAACCTAAATCACCTACATTTTCACCAAATATATAAGTTAAATCGATTCCATCACCACCATTACCACCAGATAAAGAATTAAAACCAACACTACCAGCACCACCACCACCAGCACTATTACCATTAATAATATTTTCTCCATTTCCACCATTATTACCTTGTAAAAATGTACCTATACCACCTTTATTTAATTTTTGATTAATACTTGATACACCACCACCACCTGACCCTACTGAATAATCAATTGTATGAGATTTAGCATATGTATAATTATCTCTAGATGCACCACCACCACCACCTAATGCAGTATAATTATTAAAAGAACTAGGTTTTCCATTATTATTAGTATATAAACTTGAATTTGCTATAAAACCATTTCCAACATTAATTTGATATGTTCCTTTATTAATTTTAGTATTTTCTAACAATAATAGTCCTCCAGCTCCTCCTCCTCCACCACCATAATTACCTCCCGCTCCACCACCACCAATTATTAATATATCTGTATAAATATAATAATTATTAACAGTTATTGAATATTCTGTTTGATCATTTTGATTTATAGAAGAACCATTATATTTAAATATCATAATATTATCATTTTTAACATAACCACCTAGATTTGTACCAGATACTATTATATTATTTATTCCTGAATTTAATTCATTATAGTAATATTTTAATAATAATAATCCATTATCACCATTATTACCTATATTATTCCAAATATTAGCATCACCACCATTACCACTATTTATTGTTACTTTATTTAAATTACTTGTTCCACCACTTGAAAAATATATATTATTATCATAAACTTCACCAATTAAATTATTTTTAAATAAATTAAAGTGATAAGCAAAATTAATATCATTTTCGATATATTTTCCATTTAAATTACTAGAATTGGAACTTTTAGATCCTCCACCATTTAAATTACCTTTATAACCTTGAATATAGTTATTAATTAAAGTAGTATTATCATTAAGTACTATATTAGTTGTAGTTCCATTAGCTGGATGATTAATTGCATCTGAAATTGAAACAAATGGATTAGAAACTGGTTTATTTACATATTTAGAAAATTTTAATATAACAACACCAGAACCTCCATCACCACCTTTATTAGTATTTCTACTATGAAATGATCCACCACCACCACCACCACCAGTATGTTGTCCTCCATCGCCACCATAATAATTTCCACCTGGTTGTCCATTATTATAACCTAAACCACCATATGTAGTATTTTTAGTTCCACCACCTCCTCCACCAAGACCACCATTACCACCAGTTGAATTATAACCACTACCTCCACCACCACCACCCCAATAATATTCTATATCTAATATATTAACTTTTAATCCAATACCACCATTAGATATTTTTCCAACACCACCAGCACCACCACCACCAGCCCCATAATAAGTTGAATTTGTATTATAACCACCATCAAATCCTTGACCTGCAATTCCTTTTCCTGGACCTCCTTTACCATTATAACTAGCTTTTCCATAACCACTTCCACCACCACCAGAACCACCATTTCCACCTATACCTCTTAAAGGATAATTATTATGATTTCCAGTTCCACCATAACCACCACCATTAACAATTATATCATTAAATGAACTATTTTTTCCATTTTCACCATTAATTTGATAAGATGACCATTGATTTAGTTGATTATTTATACCTGGGGGTGCTCCAATACCACCTTTACCTACTTTTATTAAATGATCACCACTATTTAATATTATATTTTTATTATAAATTACACCACCCCCACCACCACCACCACCAATTCTAGTACCACCTCCACCACCACCTGCAACTATTAACATATCACATTCTATATCTTCTGGTAAATTAACATTATATTCTGTTTGACCAAAACCATTATCTAAATTACTATCATATGTAAAAATCATAACATTTTTACTTCCAAAACTACCACCACCAGAACCACCACTATTACCTTCAATAATATTAGTTCCACCTCCCCCACCACCTATAGCTTCTGTTAATACATAAGAAAATGATGTATTATAACCATTTTGTCCTGTTTCATATATTGATTTTGAACTATTTCCACCTTTACCTATTTTTATTTCATATAATCCAAAATTTAACATTTGATTTTGCAAGAATATTAAACCACCCGCACCACCACCTGGACCATAATGAATATTACTATCATAATCTAAATTACTTATAAAACCAGCACCACCTCCACCAGCAATCATTAAAATATCACTTTCTACATTATTATTAATTATAAATTCATATTTAGATTGACCATCATAATCAAAATCTAAATTATATTTAAATATTAGTACATTTTCTTGATTTTTTTGAGATTTTCTAAAATTATCATAAAAATCAAAATAAATTGGATTTATATAATAATTTGGTTTTAATTTAATTAAGACTATACCGGAACCACCTTTTCCAGGTGTTCCAGAACCTTTATATGTTGATCCACCACCACCACCAGTATTAGCTCTTCCATTACCTGCAGTATAACCACCACTTCCATGACCACCACCACCTGGACCACCCCACGGATTAATCCAAGAATAATTTATACCACCACCACCACCACCAGCAAAATATACTTTATCTCCACGATGATCACCGATATTTCTATCTGTTATTGTAAAAAGATTCTTAAAATCAAAACCATTTACTCCTGCTAATCCATTACCACCATAACCACCATAAGGACCACCATAACCACTACCACCTGCACCACCTCCACCATTTTGATACCGTTTATTATTTCCACCATTATTTCCAAATCCTCTATCAATACCTTTATATGTATATTTATTTTGAATTGATTTACCAGCACCAGTATTACTTATATTACCACCACCCGAACCACCAGCACCACCACCAGCAGCACCTCCACCTAAAGCTATAAATTCACTTTCATTATTATTTAATTTTATTGAACTTTGATATCCAGTTTTTCTTTTAAGTGGAGCACCATTTCCTACTTCAACTTTTATAATATCACCTAATTCAATATTATAATCTTCAATAAAAACTAAACCACCTGCTCCAGCACCCGGAGCATGATTACTAAGGTTGGTCGTTCCACTACCACCACCACCTACAACTAAAATACTAAATTTACCATGTTCTACATCATTAACAAATGAATATTCTGTTTTATCTGAACCATCATTTAATAATGCTAATAAATTATTTTCAGTTTTTTCAAATGCATATTTTAAAGATACATTAGTACTATTTCTTAATTCTTCATTCAATAAATTTGTATCAATATGATTATTAATAGGTTTATCTGTAAAAATAAAATTATCAGCTTCTAACTGATATCTAGGTAATATATATTTTTCTAAATTATATTGAACATTTTTAGATATTTTTAATAATACTAATCCATTACTACCATCTCCACTTTTTCCATTTAGAATTTCTCCAGATCCACCTGTTCCACTATCATTATTTTTTAAATTTATTTTTGATACAGGATTATAATTATTATAAAAAACAGTTCCTTTTCCACCACTAGCAAAATAAATTCTTTCATCTAATATTGTTTCTGAAAGCTTTAATTTTATTAAAACTACACCAGAACCACCTTTACCAGTAGTTCCACCACTACTTTTTTCTGGACCACCACCACCACCAGTATTTGATTTTCCATTTTGAACATGTGTATTATCAACACCATATTGATTTGTTCCACGACCACCACCACCTAGACCACCTAGTGATGTTCCAACACCACCACCACCAGCAAAATAAACTTTATCATCACGATGATCCCCAATATTTATATCTGTTATATTAAAATTAATTTTTAAATCAATACCATTAACTTCTGCTAATCCAACACCACCTCCCCATTCTCCACCAGTACCACCAGCACCACCTCCACCACCTGCTGATGTTCCACCTCTACCATTACTTCCATATCCTCTTCTAGTATTTTCAAAAATATATTGTTCTTGAATTGATACACCACCACCAGTTCTATAAGCTGGACCACCACCAGAACCACCATTTTTATTATATACTGTTGCTTCATATGCTGCACCACCACCACCTCCCACAGCTATAAATTCTGTTTCATTATTAAAACTAATTATACTATCAAAACCTGGTTTTCCATATGATTTTGTTTCTGGTATTACTATTGGAATTCCATCACCACCATCACCAACCTGTACATTTATTATATCATTTAATGTTAATTTATAATCTTCAATAAAAACTAGACCACCAGCACCACCACCACCACCATGATATTTACCACCAGCACCACCACCACCTATTATTAAAAAATCTAATTTAGCATATGGAATATCATTAATAAACGAATAATTAGTTATATTTGAACCATTATTCAATAATGTTAATATTCCATTTTCTGTTTTTTCAAATGCATATTTTAAAGATACATTACTATTATTTTCTAATTCTTGATTTAATGTATATAAATCAATTGGATTATATTCTAATAAATATGGATTTGGAAATACATTTGAATAATATTCACCTATAGTACTTGTTGTATTTAAATTAAAATTAACCATATAATTTATATCATCTTCTTTATATTTACCATAATTTTCATTTAAATATAATAAATTAGAATTATCAGTAAATTCAATATTATTATCATTATATAATGTATAATTAATATCAATATTACTAGCAGAAGAACCACCAGCCCCAATAACAGTTAAATTAGTAATTTCTTTACCATATATTTTCCAAGATTCAAAATTTAATACATATGCTTCAATATCTGTATTAACATATAATTTATTAATAACCATAACATAATATTGATAAAATGTATTATTATTATTTACTTTATCAGTCCATTCATCATTAATATATGATATATCATTTTTTGTTTTATGTATTATTTCAGTCCAATTTATATTATCATTAGAACCATATATTTTATAATCTCCAGGTGCTCTTACATTTAATCCATTTATTGCTTTAATAATATATTTATTCAATATTATTTTATAAGGTAATTTTATTTTTATCCAATTTCCTTTATATACACCATCAAAACTGTCATTTAAAATTGTTCCTTCAATATAATCCCCATTATTAGTTTCAGACTCATATGTTCCATAAGAATTTATTTGCCATTTTGCAGATTCTATACCTATTTTTTCATCATTAAATAAATTATATGGTGGATTTATTTTTGTAAGTTTATCATTTAATAAATAAACTTGATCAGTTCCACAAAATACATGACTTGCATTCGTTATTTTTAACGGTAAATTATTTTTCCAAGGATAATTAGCCCATATTGAATACTCTACATAAGGAACATAACCACAACCATACACATTATTATTTGTATCTATAAAAATACTAAAAGTATTTCCAATATCTATATCTTTAATTTTTATTTTATTATCTATAAACCAATTTATTTTTTTTATTGATTGATTAACACTATCATAATTTCCAATACCTAATTGACCACCAAAATTATATCCACATCCATATACAATACCATTATTATCTAAAAACAATCCAAAATTATATCCTAATTTAACTTTTACTATTATTATATTATTTAAATCTTCTATTTTTGTAGCAATTGGTGTATCTGTTCTTGAATTTAATCCTAATTGACCATAATTATTTTGACCAGAACTATAAACATTATTATCTTCATCAATAAATACTGAAAAATAATTTCCACTAAATATTGATTTAATTATTATATTTTCAAATCTGGTTACTAATACTGGTTCAAAAGTATATGTTGTTGTTCCCATACCAGATTGACCATTAGATGACCAACCATAGAAATATACATTTCCATTTACATCTAAATAATGACTATGAGAATGACCTACTGAAATATCTTTTAATACTATATTATTTCTTTCAAAATAACTTATTATTGTTGGTGTTCTATTATTAACGTAACTAGATGTTAAACCAGTTTGATATACTTTACCATTAATATCTAAAAATAATACTAATTCATTATAAGCTACTATTTTTGTTATTTTAACATTATTATCTGAAAACCATGTATTTTCCATAGGAATTAATATATTTGCTGTATGTCCTAAACCTAATTTTCCATTTGAATTATTACCAGATACATATACTTTATAATCATCACTTATGTAAAATATTGCATGATGACTTGTTATTGATACTATATTAATATTATTATTTTTAAAATAATTGTGTTCAAATAAATTTACATACTCATCTATATTTGTTTCTATTCCTAATTCACCTACTAAATTTCTTCCAAATAAATTAAAAATATTTAAATAATTATCTGTATTTATTGATGAATATTCAATTTCATATTCTCCATTTCCATGTTGTAAATTTGATAATGTTAAAATATTAGAATTAAACGTTTTTAAAGGTGGATATTCTCTATCTTCAACACTTAATATATTTAAATCTAAATAAATATTATTTTTGAATTTTTGAATATAAGATGATTTTAAAATTGTTCCATCATATTTCTTAATATCTGTTATTATATCTTCAGATACTGAAATATTACTATAACCACCACCAATTCCACCTATTGCATCAGTTTCTAAATAACTAAATGAAGTATTTTTACCACTATTTCCAATACTATTTTCTGTTGTTATTCCTTCACCACCTTGACCTACTTTTATTTGATATACACCTTTTTCAACTTCTAAATTACTTAAAAATATTAATCCACCAGCATCACCACCACCACCATTTAAAATATTACTACTTGAACCTTTACCACCACTACCACCACCACCAATTATTAATATATCTACATTTGTTATTTCATTAAATTGTAAAGAATATTCTGTTTGTCCAAATTCATTTTTATTTAAACTATTAAAACGAAATATTAAAATTTTATCTTCTGGTTCAATTATTAATGTTTTAGTATGTTCAGTAATAATAGTTCCATTTACATCATATGTTAATGGTATATTCACATATGTATCTTCATAAATTTTATCAAACATATTAACTGAAATTACTGTTGTAATTGGAATTGTTATTTTAAATTCAGTATTACTTATTTTCTTTAATAAAACTAATCCTGAACCACCATTACCACTTTTACCACTTTTAATAAAACTTCCACTTCCACCATTTCCAGAATTATCTAATCCATCTAATTCTTTATTATTTCCACCACTTGCAAAATATAATTCATTGTTTTTTATTAAATTATTGAATTTGTCAATATTAAAATGTTCCAAAAAATTTATATTATTTTCTTTATATTTTCCGTTATTAATATTACTTGAACCTTCACCATTTGCACCACCACCATATATAGTTCCATTATAACCTTGATTATATAAATTTATTAAAATTTCATTATTTATATTAACTATATCACTTTGAGTTCCTAAACCACCAGAACCACCTTTTATTGAACCACCACCACTACCACCATTTTGACCCATTATTAAATTTGTTCCACCAGCACCACCACCTATTGCCTCTGTTTTTAAATAACTAAATGAACTATTTCTACCATTTTCTCCTATATTACTTATATTATCTGTTCCTTCACCACCTTTACCTACTTTTATTACATAATTATCAATTTTTAAAAATATATTCTGTAAAAATATTAATCCACCAGCACCACCACCTATATTATAATCTATTTCTTCATATGTATTTATTATTTCATAACTATCTACTTCCTCATATGTATCTACTGTTTCATATATTATATTACTATAATATCGTATATTACTTGTTATTATTAATTCACTCGTATATAATATTTTATTTTCATATTTTATATTGGATTCAATTACATTATTTGATGTATAAATTATATCTTCATTATTTACAACTATATTTCCCTCTGTTAAATTACTTGTCTTTGAATAATATTTATAATTTCCTAATTCTGTTAATTCTATATTTATATTTAAATTACTTGATGTTATTATATCATTATTTAAACTATCCTTAATTCCAATAAAATCTTTATTATCATTCAATATTAAAGTATCACCTAGATTTATCCTAATATTACTATCTATTATTCCACTATTTAAATTACTAAATAAATAATTATTATTTTCAATTAATATTGAATATTCTAATATTTTTTTATTAATAGAAACAACTAATTCTTCATTACTGGTATATTCAATACTTGAACTATTATCAAATGTCCAATTAGTGATATAAGTTATATTACATGTATATACTATTTCACCATTAATTAGATTTGATGTTATATTTGTATCTAAAATTTCTGGAAATTCAACTGGTTTTAAAACTATATTTGATGTATAATCATATACTAAATTTGATTCATATATTATTTCATTACTTGAAGTTGTTATATATAAATAATCCAATTCTTTAATTATTTCTAAATTACTTGTATATGATAAATCTAAAATTGTATTTTCATTATTTACATTAATCGTTCCTTCTATTAAATTATTAGTTTTAGAATAAAATGTGTAATTACCTTGTTCTGTTAATTCTACTCTTATATTTAAATTACTTGTAGTTATTATATCGTTATTTAGACTATCCTTAATACCAATAAAGTCTGTATTATTATTTAATATTAAAATATCACCTAAATTTATTGTAATATTATTATCTATTAATCCAGTATCTAAATTACTAAACAAATAATTATTATTTTCAATTGATATTGAATATTCTATTTCATTATAGGTTATAAAGTCTGTAATATAAGTTATATTACTTGTATATACTATTTGTCCATTAATGTAATTAGATGTTACTAATGTATTTTCATTTGTTATACTATCAGCTGTTAAAACAAAATTTGATGTAATATTTGATACATAATGGTCTGTATAAACATAATAATTATAAACCAAATTACTAGTATAAATTAATTTTTCTATTAAATTTATATTACTTGTAATAGTAACATCACTTTCATTAACATTTATTGTTCCATTCATATTAATATGTCCTGCACTACAATAATATGTATAAATTCCTTCTTCTAAAAATGTATATTCCAATATTGTATTTTCTTCATTTATTAATATTTGATCATTACTATCTTTAATTTCAATTACATGACCACCAGATATATTAGATAAACGAAGTGTATCACCATTATTTAGATCTATATCAATATTACTTCCTATTAAATCACCACTTAAATTACTAAATCTATATGAATCCATACCATTATTAGTTACTATATATTCTACTGTTTCAATATTAATATTTGATGTTATATCATATACAAAGTTGCTTGAATAAACTAAATTACTTGTCCAACCTATATTACTTTCATAAACTAAATTACTTGTCCAACTTATATTACTTGTAATAGTAACATCACTTTCATTAACATTTATTGTTCCATTCATATTAATATGTCCTGCACTACAATAATAAGTATAAATTCCTTCTTCTAAAAATGTATATTCTAATATTGTATTTTCTTCATTTATTAATATTTGATCATTACTATCTTTAATTTCAATTACATGACCACCTGATATATTAGATAAACGAAGTGTATCACCATTATTTAGATCTATATTAATATTACTTCCTATTAAATCACCACTTAAATTACTAAATCTATATGATTCCATACCATTATTAGTTACTATATATTCTATTGTTTCAACATTAATATTTGATGTTATATCATATACAAAGTTACTTGAATAAACTAAATTACTTGTCCAACTTATATTACTTGTAATAGTAACATCACTTTCATTAACATTTATTGATCCATACATATTAATATGTCCTGCACTACAATAATAAGTATAAATTCCTTCTTCTAAAAATGTATATTCCAATATTGTATTTTCTTCATTTATTAATATTTGATCATTACTATCTTTAATTTCAATTACATGACCACCAGATATGTTAGATAAACGAAGTGTATCACCATTATTTAAATCTATATCAATATTACTTCCTATTAAATCACCACTTAAATTACTAAATCTATATGATTCCATACCATTATTTGTTACTATATATTCTACTGTTACAACATTAATATTTGATGTGAATTCAATTATTTTATTTCCAATTAAATTTGAATTTACTTCAATAACTTCTGAACCAATTAAATTTGAAGTAATTTCAATATGTTGAGTTCCAATTAAATTAGATGTTACATCAATAAATTGAATTCCAACTAAATTTGATGTTATTTCAATATTTTCAACTAAAGAAATATTTGAACTAATAATAAAATTGGAACTAATAATATTATCTGGAATAAATTCTGATGTAGTTTCAATATTAGATGTTTGAATAATATGTGGAATTTTAATTATATATGAATGAACTATTATATTAGAAGTTACATTATAAACGGGATAATATTCAATTCTAGAACTAATATTTGATGTTCCATTTAAGTTAGATGTTTGTGTTAAATTAGATGTCTGTATTAAATTAGATGTTTGTATTAAATTAGATGTAGTTGTTAATCCACCAGCACCACCACCTCCAATAATAAGAATATCATAACTCATTCCTAAATTTGTTGATATAGAATATTCTGTCTGACCAAAACCATTATCATTATCTTTATTATAAGTAAATACATATATATTATCATATTCTATATTATTAACATCTATTGGAATTTCATAATAATTTAAACTAGTTGTAATTTTTTGTATTTCTTGATATTCAAAAGTTTTAATAATAATAATTCCGGAACCACCATTACCACTTTTATGTAATCCATTACCATTACCACCACCACCACTACCCGTTCCATCTAAACCATTTCCACCAATATAAACATCTGAACCAGAACCACCATTTGAATTATTATTAGTATCTAAATTACTTCCATAATAATATGAACCATTTCCACCACATGCATATGTTATATTTTCACCTGTTATATTGAATTCTATACCGTCTCCACCATATCCACCTCTTGTATTAAAAATTGAACTATAACCATTTCCTCCAGCACCACCACCACCAGATCCGCCTATATAATTATGTAAATAATTTAATACTTCACTTTCTATTTTATAAGAAACATTATTTTGAAAATATAAATAATTTTTAGTTCCATACCAAGTATATTCATCAAAATGAGATTCACCTTTAGCTTCATTTTGAAAAATTACTAAATCATTATATGTTGCACCAGTACTATAAAATACTAAAGGTAAATTATGACCCCAAATAATACTTTTTGTTTCTGTTATTAAAGTATCTGTACTTTCATTATATAACCAAGCATAAAAATATTGATCATCTTTAGATAAAATTAATTGATACCATATATTTAATTCTGCTGAAATACTTGTTAATTTTACTTCTTGAGCACCTTTACCTTGTATAAGTATTCCATTACTACCAATTAATACTGTCCAACCATTACCTTTAGTTGGACCACCTACATTTTCAGATGCATCGTTACCAAATAAATAACTTCCTCTATTTAATATTGAACCACTTACCCCTGTTCTTTTAAATCTTGCATGAAATGACCATTTATTTGTTGAATTTAAATCTATTATTCTATAATTACCTAGTTTATTTGTATAAAAATCATAATTATTAAAATAATCTAAATTATAACCACCAAAATTACCATTTATACCTTCTGGATAATTTAAAGTTGAAACATATCTATTATTTAAAATATTAACTGATTGATAATTAAATATATTATCATTACTTAATGTATCAATATTCAAATATTCAATATTTTCATTATTATATGAGGAAATACCACCAGAAGAACCTCCTTTTTTAACATACCCGTCAGTTCCTTTAATATTACCACAACCACCACCACCACCAACTGCTTTATAAAATATTTCTTCATTTTCATTAATTATTACTGTATCCTCACCATTTTGACCAATATTATTAAAACTCCCAATTCCACCATTACCTATAATTAATTTATATTTTCCTTTAAATAATTGATTTTTATGATATATTAATGTTCCTGCACCACCACCACTCCCATCTGAACAACCACCAGCACCACCACCACCAATTAATAAAATATCACATAATGTATTATTTGGAAAAGTAATATTATATTCATAATTATTTTTATTATATTTAAATACATATACATTACTTTCTGGATTTTCAATATAATTTTGAATATTAGTATTATATTTATTTGTAATAATAAATTCAGTATTATTATTGTTATCTAGAAAAAATTGGTCATAATAAAGTTCAATAAGATTATTTTTTGAAATTGTATTAAATTTAGTTCCATCATTAAATAAATATTCATAATTTAAACGATTTTTATTTAATATAAAATTATCATTATCGTATAATTCTTTTATTTCAGTTTGATATAAAGCATTTTTAAATATACTTAATTTTGATATTAAATAATCATGATTATTTTCACCTAATTGATTTCCTATCGTTAATTCATAATTATTTAATAATAAATATTCATTATTTATATCATAATTTATTAACTCACCATTCCTAAATATTTTTCTATTATTATTATTTTCAACAACATATGTAAAAAAATTCCATTGATTAACATCATTACCATAATATGGAAATGACTTCAAAATATTATTACCAAAATCTATAAAATATTCTAATTTCTTAAAATTATATTTTATTCCAATATTTAAATTATCAATTGTAAATATATTTAAATCTTTATAATTATCTAAATTATTAATTTTTAACCAAAATGAAACAGTAAATTCAGTATGAGATAGATTTAAATTTTCAGTTTTTAAATAAGCTAGTGTTTTATCAAAATGTAAATATTTATTTTCAAATAATTTTAATGTTCCATTAGTTTCTATTAAATTATAATTATTATTTTCATCTTTTCCAATATTACTACTATTAAATAAATATCTTGCAATACTATTATCTAATTTTTCAGTTGAATTAATATTTATATCAACAACACCATTAATATTTAAATTTGAATTATAATATAGTTTTTCTTTATGATATAAACCTATATTTATGTTTTCATAATTATTATCAAAATTTATTGAATTATTATCATTTACAATTAATGTTATATCTTCTATATTATCTATTTCTATTATATTAGAATTTATATTTAAATTACTTGAAGTAACTATTTCAATATTTGAATCTACTGTTTGTTTAATAAAATCATTTTCATTTAAATCATAAAAGAATGGTTTATTATCTAATAGATGCCAGACATATTTATTTTCATATTTTTTATATTTAATTAAAATAAAATTACTATTATCTAAACTGGAAATATTAAAACTATTTAAAGCAATATTTTCAAAATCAAGAGTTAAATTAATGTTATTTATAAATAAATTTAAATCTGAAATTAAATTAACATTACTATCAAATATATATTTACCATTTAAAGGAAAATTACTATAATAATAATAATTATTATTAGAATTATATAATATTTCGTTATTTTGATTTGAAAATGGAAATTCTAATGTTATTTCTTTATCTATTTTAATAACATGGTATGTTTCATCAATAATATTACAATTTAATTCTTCATTTAATTTAAAATTTATATTTAAATTACTTATTTCATTATATAATCTTGGTTCTTTAAAAATTTCATAAATTAATTTATTCTCATCTAAAACAGTTAATTTTTCTTTATATTTAATAAAAACTTTTTGTGTATTTTCTGTTAAAATTTCATCTGGTAATTGAAAATCTAATATATAATTATTAATTATATCTAAATCAAAATTACTTTCAGTTGTATATTTATTTTTTGTTATTAAATTTTCAATAACTGTTTCTTGATTTAAATTAACATGATAAAATCCAATATCTAAATTTAAATTTTCTAAATAACTAAATTTTAAATTATCAATTATTAATACTAAACAATTTTCAATATTATTTTCAATTATAAAATAATTTGATTGATTAAATATCAAGGTTGATTTTTTAAATAAATATTCTGATTCTAGAACATTAATATTATCTTTAACCTTAATTCTATTATCAATTAAATAATAATTATTTAATAATTTTGGATAATTTACATCAGTTTCTTTAACTTCAAACAAATATTTATCATTATCGGTATTTATTTGAATTAAATAATTGATATTTCTATAATTTGGATAAAAAGTAATTGTATTTTCATTTACTTCATGAATATTATTTAAATTTATAGAAGGATCTAATGTTTCAATTGTTTTATTTAAATTACCTTTTGAATCAAAAATATAATTTAAATTTAAATCAACTTTTCCATTTGTTAGTTCTAAAATGTTACAATTTTCATTTGATATTTCATGAACTAAAATATTATTTTTAACAACACCAGTAATATTAGAAGCTGTTAAAGATATATCATAAAATAAATTTAAATTATTTGGTTTAAGTAATATACCATCACCTATAGAATTTAATAATGTTTCATCTAACATAAAAATAGCATCTGGTGATGCAAATATTTTACTAGGAAATACGTTAATTGTTGGTGACATATTAAGAGGTGTTCCAGTTTTCCAAGGACTAACATTAAATGGTGGATAAAAATTAAAAGAAGAATAACCACAAGTCCATATATTATTATTAATATCAAGAAAATAACTACCAGAATTTGCAGCAATATCTTTAATTGGTGTAGGTAATAATGTAATTTTCTGAATAGTTGAAACAGTATTTGAATAAGTATTTCCTATTCCTAATGCACCCGCAAAATTATAACCACAGCTATATACATTTCCATTTTTATCTAAATATAAAATATGTTTCCAACCAAATACTACTTTAATAATTTCTATATTTTCAAAATAAGTATTTATTGCAGCTGTATAATAAGCTGATGTATTTCCAAATCCTAAAATACCATACTGATTTTTACCCGCTGCATATACATTATGATTTACATCAATAAAAATACCGGTATCTCTAGATGAATAAACATTTCAGAACTTTTTATTATGAAATAATATTATTGGAGTATAAAAGTTACTAGTACTTCCAGTTCCAGATTGTCCCCATCCACTTTTACCCATAAAATAAAGTGTTCCTTCTACATCAATATAATAAGAATGTTCATATCCAATCGCCATATCTTTAATTAATATATTATTATTTGCAAAATAATCTATTAAAATTGGTATTCTTTTATTTGTTACCCCTGCATGATTTCCAGATATCCATATTCTATTATTTGTATCTAAAAACAAAGAACCATATTCACTATGACTAGTTTTCATTATTTTTATGTTATTTTCTGCAAAATAAGGTTGTTTTATTGGTGTCCATATTTGAGTTTCATTTCCAGTTCCTAATAATCCCCAACCATTGTAACCATAAATATATAAATCATTATCTTTAGTTATATAAGATACTGCACCCGCATAATCATATCCTGACTTAATATCTGCTATTTTTATTTTTTCACTAATAACAAAGGGTTGTTTAAATACATTTACATAAGTTGCATCATAATTTACTTCATAATTTTCATATAATGAACTATCAATACCTAATACTGGTCTGTTATTTCGACCTGTAACATATAAATCAGATACAATATTATTTTCATAAAATATATTAAGAAAAGTACTTGATATATCTTTAACTTTTAAATCATTCAATAATTTAAAATTTATATTTAATAAATAATCTTTAAAAATATTAATTAATTCTTGATTTTGATTATTTTCTAATTTTTTATCAATAACAATTAGATCTGCTAAAGCCCAATCTGAATTTTTTTGTTTATTTATATATAAATAACTAAATTTCTTTTGTACTGTTGCTATACTGGATTCTATTTCTGGATACATTAAAACATTATTTGGAGATTCTAATGAATTATTATATAAAATTATTAACCAATCATCTATAATTTCAGTTGTAGTAATATTAGTAATATTTGTATTATTTATTTTAACAAAACCTTTAGTATTATTCCAATGACCTATAAATGATGTATCATCACCTAATATTGTTCCAGTATTTTCTCCATTATATTTTATTAATGCACATATTGTATAATCATTTGTATTTGGCATTTTAAATCGTAAAACTGTATTTTTATCACCATATATATATCCAATATGATTTACTTGTTTTTTATAAATATTACCTTCAATTATTTCTAAATTATCATTAATATTTAATCCAGTATTTTGAAATACATTTAAATAACTATTAAAATTTTTAGAATGATATCTAATTATTGGAGGATTTTCAATAAAAAAATTATGAATATCTTTTAAAGAATCTTTATTATAAGTAACTTCATAATTATAAGTTAAATGTTTTCCACCTTGTAAAACTGTTTGTTCATCTATTAATAAATCAATATTACTTAATATTATTAAATCATTATTTATTATTATTGGTAAAGCTGGTAAATCTTCTGTAATTGATATTTTCCATACTAATGTTTTTGATATATTTTTTGCTTGAATTTCTACATCATATGTATAACCTCTTTGATCTTCAATTAAAAATATTTGTGTATCAGTTAAATATGAATCTAATGGATTTTTAAGAAATTTATATATTAAATCTTCACCTAAAAATATTGCTGTTAAATTATATGTTCTATCTTGATCTTTATGAATTATTAAATCTGCATCTGGAAATAATTTTATTGGAATTGGTGGCATTTCTTTAATTTTTAAAGTATAACTAATTGGGTCTGTTTGTCCAACTGGAATTGCTTCCCAAATTATATCATATTCATCATTTCTAAAATTTCCACTTACTTCATAAATTCTTTCACTTACATTTATTAAATTTATATTATTATGGGGATTTTGAATTAAATTTATTTCTCCATATTCATCACCAATAAAATGGTCTGATATATTTATTTCCCTTGTATCTCTATTTAATAAAAAATATTTTGATTCTTTTGTTCTTGCATTTCTATTAAATTCTGATATATTAAATGTTAAAAATTTTTCAAAATTACTTTTTCTTGCTTTTAATTCTAATTTATAATTTCTTTCTAAAAATGCTGTTGTTATTTCTAATATATTACCCGGTAATATTAATGCATTTTCATATGGACTATTTACTATTTCAAAATTAGTAAAACTATTTGGTATATAATCTTTTAAATTTATATTTGTTATATGTTTTTCAATATCTAAATCATATTCTACTTTATTTAAATTAAAATTATTTGTTTCTGGTATTATTGTTATTTTCATATCATAAGCGATTACTGAATTATTTTCATTTATTTTTAAAATATCATTTGATGAATATTTTAAATATTTATTAATATTATCACCTTTTAAATATAATTTAGTTTGATTATTTATAGAAATGATATCTTCCCAACTTGAATTATTATAATTTATTTTTACATATCCTGATTCAAAACTCAATGGTATTGAAACAGATGCTATTCCACCACCTGGATTAAAAACACCTACATCATATGAATTTGCTATACCTGCTGTCCATCCATTTATACTATTTATAAATTCTTTATAACTATTTATACTTCTATGTTCTGAAAAATCATATTCGATCACATTTGAATTTTCTATATTACATTCCAAATTTAAATTAAAATTTCTATGATTTATTTCAAATATTTTATTTTCATCAATTTGATTTAAATTTTCATATTTAATAAAATTTCCACCATGTAATCTTACATCTTCTTTAAATTCAGCTAAATTTAAACTTGATATTCTATTTTTTGTAGATTTAATTTTAAATTTAAAAATTAAAGAACCAATATCAATACCTATAAATTCTATATCTTCTTCTGGAATTCCAGAATTCACACTCAATTCATATATTAAATTTGATGTAAAATTATTATATGATTCTGTTCCTTCTGCTCCTAATTCTTCAATTGTCATATCATATGTTAAAGATAAATCATAATCTGGTTCTTTAAAATCCATTGATAAGTCAAATGATTCTGCAGATACATCTGTTTTACCTATTCCTATTGATTTACTAAAATATTCCGTTATGTAATTTTCAATAAAATATTTTGTTGAATATTGACATGCAATTGTATTATCATTTGCATTTGAAAATGATATATCATTACTAAATTTTATTGCTTTAAAATTACTTTCATCTTCATAAACTGGAACTGTTTTATCTATTATCTCTAATTTTGATAATGATTGTAATCTATCATTATATTTTTGAACTGTTTCATCTGTTATTAGACCTAAATTTACTTTTGAAATATTATTTATTAAAACTTCTTCATTAGTTAAACCTATTCCACCTTTACTTATTTGTAAAACTTTATCAACATGTGTTCTTACATTTATTAAATTACTAGTTTTTACATATCTTTCAAATAATTTATCATCTGTAATATTACCATATAAATAATCATTAATTACGCTATTTGGTTTAATTTCTAAAGTATTTGTTAAATTTGATGTTGAATCTAAACAATATTTTTTTATACTATGTTGTGTTGCTATTGCATTTATACTATCACTTTCTAAATTTGATTCATTTAAAAAATCTACAGTTCCAGAAATTGTTTCATTTAAAAATATTGGTATTTTATTACTATTCATTTCTAATTGTCCTAATGATTGTAAAGTATAAGGTTCAACAAATTTATATTTATCATTTGAAATATTAGATACTTCATTATCTAATAAATTTTTATTAAAAATTCGTATATCATCAAAATATCCATATAATATTCCTCTTGAAAATGTTAATGTATTTTCTATATGTCCTATATTTAATTTACTATTTAATGATGGAACTATTAAGATTTCAATATTTTCTGCAATAGTATATTTTATATTATTTTTATAATAATAAACATTTGTATTATTATTTTCATTTTTAGTAAATACAAATAAATGATGTATCCATTCATTTAGGTTAAATGTTATATCTAAATTTTGTGTTAATAAATTTCCATTTACTCTAATTTCCAGTTTATTATTATAATAAATTACAAATTTTGAATATTCTGAACCTAAAAATATTGAATTTCCTACAAAATTTTTTACATTTGTCCAAAATGAAATTGAAAATCCATTATTTTCATTCCAATAATCATATAAATTTATATTTTTTATTGTTCTTAAATATTGATTATTGGAATTAAATAATATTGAACTTTTTCCAGATATTTTTATATCTTTATCTAATCTTAATCCATCTATAATTTCTTCTGTATTATTCATTATAACTAAATTATTTAAATTTTCGGATTTATCTATACCAATTGTATATTCATCATCAAATGTATACCATGCAACAATATTATTATCTTTATCACTATTATAATTTTCACGATTTAAGTTATAATTTAAACTTAAAAAATTTATATTTAATTCATCTTTAGTATAATAATAACTATTTAATGAATTACCCGTTATATTACCAGTTATATTAAGATCTCCAACAATATCTAATGATTCTGTTGGATTATTTTTATTAATACCTACTTTACCATCATTTTTAATAATCATACGTTCAATATTTTGAGTATAAAATTCTAATTCATCATTATTTGAACCTGGAATTTTTTCTGCTCTTACAAATGTATCTTTATTTTGATCTATTGTTCCACCTAAACTACCCCATGTATTTCCTGCACCATATCCTTCAAATTGTTCTAATTCTAAATTATAACGTATTATACCTTTTTCTACATTACTTGTTCTTTCTAAACTTGTACCTTTTGGTATTATAATACCATCAGTAGTATTTATATGTAATGATACATTTGGATTTGTTGTTTTTAAACCTATATTTCCTGAATCTTTAATAAAAAAAACTGAATTACTGTTACTTTGAAAATTTACTACTGGTTCATTTCCTAATTGATTTAGATTTAACGCTGGTCCAGTTCCATCATTAGTTATATCTAGTTGTTCTGTAGTTGTTGTATCTGTATCAATTATACGTTGAGTACCATTTACTATTAAATCACCTTCAATTCTAGTTGTTCCTTTAACATGTAATTTATGTGAAGGATTTGATACATTAATACCAATATTTCCTGTATCTTTAATAATCATACGTTCAATATTACAAGTATAAAATTCAAGTTCATTATTATCTACTCCTGCTGCTTTTTCTGCTCTAATAAATGTATCTTTATCTTTATCTATTGTTCCACCTAAACTACCCCATGCATTTCCTGCACCATATCCTTCAAATTGTTCTAATTCTGTATTATAACGAATATAACCTTGTTTTAAATTTATTGGTCTTTCTGCAGTAGTACCTTTTGGTATTTTAATTGCATCTGTTCTATTAATATCTAAAGAAACTTCTGGAAATTCAATTCCAATTCCTATATTATTTTTATTTAATATAACATTCTGATTATCTTCAATCCATGTATAAACTGATGAACTTATATCTATTTCATTTTTAAATATTTCTTTTAATGTTAAATTACTATTTAATGTTTTACCGTAATCTAACCATTCTGTTAAGTTAATTTCACTTAATAATGTTTTACCTGTTAATGTTAATATTTCTTCACTTGTTCCATTTAAATTTAATATTACATCTGGTACTTTATTTGTTTTTCTTTTTGTAAATTTTAAATCAGAATTTTCAATTATTAAATGATCTAAATCATCAATCCATAAGGTATCTTTAGTGAAAAAGAGTTCCGATATTTTATATTTAATATGACCAATATTCAAACTATTATTTTGATTTGGAATTAAATCTTTTTTAAATTCAATTTTTTGTTCTGTAATTAATAATTTATTATTTATTTCAAAAATACCACTAGGTGTATTTGTTCCAATACCAACTTTACCATCATTTTTTATTATAATTCGTTCAATATTTAGAGTATAAAATTCAAGTTCATTATTATCAATTCCAGCGGATTTTTCAGCTCTGATAAATGTATCTTTATTTATATCTATTAATCCACCTAAACTACCCCATTGATTTCCAGTACCATAACCTTCAAATTGATCTAATTCTAAATTATATCGTATAATTCCTTTTTCTAAAGTAGTTGGACGTTCATTAACAGTTCCTGTAGGTATTTTTAATCCATCTAAAGCATTAATATCTAATGTTACAATCGGTTCTTCCTTATTAATTCCTACATTGTTAATTAAATGTATAGTTTTATTATCATTACCTATATTTAAAATATTTGAATTTATTGAAATTTCAGAAACATTAATATTTGGTGTCAAAGTATTATTTAAAACTTTTAATTGATTATTATTAACTATAGTTTCTGTATTTTCATCATTACCTATTGTTAATGATTCTGATTCAGAATCAGAAAAAATAAGTTTTTTTAATTTATTCAAATATCTTTGCATATTTTTGATTAGAAGAGATAATATTTTTATGCATATTTCAATGCGCAGTATTTTATCTAAATAAAAAAAAGTGGAATTTTCTATTTTTTCTCGTCTATATTTCTGTAATTTTTAATATATATACATAATCATCCATTTTTATTAATAATTCATATATACCATTATTAGTATATTGAATTGATAATATATTATTATTTATAGTTATATTATTAATATCAGGATTATTTAAAATAATGTAATTATTAGCATATTTATAATTAAATAAATTAATATCAATATTTTCAGATATTGTTATATTATAAATATTTTCTGTTAAAATATTATTAGAAATTGTTGCTTTTATTAATTTAATATTTAAAATAGATGTTCCATAATTATTATTTGCTAATATTTTATAATTTACATTACTATTTACTAATGGATTTACTTTTAATGTATTTATATCACTTAAATATTCAATTCCTTCATGAATTTTATCAATAATATTTATAATAAAATATACATTACTATCATATATAGATAATGCATAATATTTTCCAATATCACTTGTTGATGTATTCCATATAACTTTACCAGTTATAAAACCATATGCTTCTTGATAATCACCTATATAAACTAAATCATTATTTATATATCTATTTGAATCTGAATTTATTCTTTCTGGATTTATATCACTTTTTACTATAGTAAATGGATGATTACCATAACTATTTAAATTTATTTCAAGAGTTGTTGATTTTTCAACATTTATAGTTATATTATTGGAAATAACATTATTATAATTAAAATCTATTCCAATTCCTGTTAAATAAAAATTATTATTAGATGTTAGAACATCTAATAAAATATTTTGATTATCAATATTATCAATAATATTTGAATAATAATTTATATTATTATCAATTAAATAATAATTATTATTTAATAATTTGGGTTTTTGTTTTTGGAGTTCTTTTACTTCCAGAACAAAATTTTGATTATTATTATTAATTTCAACAATATAAGCAATATTTCTATATTTTGGATATAATAATAATTTATTATTTTCTATTTTAAAAATATTATTATTAGTAATAGATATATTGGAATTAAAATTAAAATCATTAAATAAATAATTTAATCCAAATTCATATAATCCACTTGTTAATGTAATATCTGTATTTTTATATAAATATTCTGCTTCATTAACTGTTAAATTCCAATCTATACTTCCAGATACATTTTCTGCCGTTAATAAAACATTGTAACTTATACCAATATTATTAGCATCTATAATTACTAAATTACTATTTTCATCTAAATTAAAATTATTTAAAAATACTGAAATATCTTTTAATTTAAAATCATTTTGTAAATTATTATTGTTATTTAATAAATAATCTTTAAATATATCTATAATTATATTATTATCTTCAATTGTTAATTCTTTATCAAAAACGACAATATCAGCTAATGCCCAATCCGAATTTTTTTGTTTATTTATATATAAATAATCAAAAACAATACTTGTAGTTTTAGTTGATAAAACATCAATACTAGTTGGATAAAATAAAACATTATTAGGTGCAATTTCATTATTATTATATAAAACAATTAACCAATCATCTTTATCTGGTAATCCAGTAATACTTGTTACATTTATACTATTTATATTAACAAATCCTCTAATTTCATTCCAATGACCAATAAATGATGTATCTGTCCCTAGAATTGTTCCACGATTTTCACCATTATATTTTAATAATGCACAAATTGTAAAATTTGTTGTATTTGGCATTTTAAATCTCATTACACTATTTTTATCACCATAAATATATGAAATATTATTATCAATTCCTTCATAAACTTTACCTTCTAATAATTCTAAATTATATTCATTTACTTTACCAGAATTATAAACAACATTATAATATTTATTAAAATTTTTGGAATGATATCTAGCATATGGAATATTTAATTCAAAATAGTTAATATTTGGTAATATATTACTATTTAATATATGATTATAAAGTACATTATAATTATAATTGATATGTTTTCCAGAAAAAATAGTAGTTAAATCAACTGTATAATATTCATCATTTAAATTTATATTAGAATTATTTGTTAATAATATTGGTTCTGCAGGGGAACTTTCAGTAACATTTAATTTCCAATTTATTGTTTTTGATAAATTTTTAGCTTCAATAATTAATTCATATTGAATACCCCTTTCTGTTGGATTTATTATTAATAATTCTCCAATTATTTGTGCTGAATTATATGGATTTTTTGTTAATGTATAAATCAAATCGATTCCTGTAAATACTGCTGTTAAATTATAAGTTTTTAATTGACTTATATTTATATTATCAATATCACTAAATATTTTATTTGGTATTGATGGTAATTCAATAACTGTTAATCTCCATTCTAATGTCTTATTCTCTTGTCCTTCTAATAATACATCATTTAATTGTGTTCCAGTCCATACAATATCATATGTTGTATTTCTAAAATTTCCTGTTATTTCATATAAATTATTATTAATATATTTTACATTATTAAATTCACCTGCTTGAACTAATTGAATTAAATTAAATTTAGGACCAATAAATTTATCTTTAAGATTAATTTGTTTAGTATCATTACCAATATAAATAGTCATATTAGATGCAACATATGCATCTATAATAGGTGGTATTTCTGTTATTCTTAAAGTTAAAGTTTCTGTAATATCCAATTTATTAATAATTAAAAATACATCATAAGTTATATCACGATAATCTCCTATAAATGTTAATGAATTTTGTAAAGAATTATAAAATACATTATCATAAATATTTGATTCTAATTCAAATCTTAAATATTGAGATACTACAATATCATCTAAATTTAATGTAATTTCTTTATCATTTTCAAGTCTTATATTTACTATTTTTTTATCTAATTCAAATGCTTGATTTGATAAATTTTCATCAATATTCATATATGAATTTTCAAATAAATTAGAATCTAAATTACATTCTACTATTAAATTATCATAATTTAAATATGTATTATATATATTTATTGCAGAATTTCTAGTATCTGTTGATTTTACCTTAATTTTAAAAATTATTGAACCTGAATATAAATCTTCAACTGATATATCTTCTTTAGGTATATTTAATAAAGTTCCTAAAGAATTACATAAATTACTTAAAAAATTATTATATTGTTGTGTAATAGATGCACCTATTAAATCATAATTAATATATAAAGTTAAATAAAATTCACAATTATTAAATTTAGTTGTTATATCAGTATCTATATCTGATATATTTAGTGTTTGAACACCAATCTTTAATACATCTGTTCCAAAGTTATCAATAAAGTTTTCAATATAAGTTTTAATATTTTTTTGTGTTGGTATTGCATTACAACTATTTAAGGTCATATTATCATCATCAATAAAATCAATATATCTTATATCATTATTATTTATAAATATTGGTATTTTATTATAACTACCTGGTTGTTCTGATATAGATTGTAATCTTGAATTATAAGCTTGAACATCAATATCTATTGATAAACCTAAATTTGATCGTGCATCTAGAATGTTACTTGCACCCGTTCCACCATTTTCTATTTTTAAAATATCTATTGTATGTGTTTGTAAATTTATTGAATCACTTGTTTTTACATATCTTTCAAATAATTTATCATCAGTTATATCTCCAGCTAATAATTCATTAGTAATACTACCGGGTCTTAATTTTAAAAGTTCATATAAATTAGATGAAGTTGTATCAATATATGTTTTAATACTATGTTGTGTTGCTATTGCATTTATACTATCACTTTCTAAATTTGATTCATCTAAGAAATCTATTGTTCCTGAAACTGTGTTATTTAAAAATATTGGAATTTTATTACTACTCATTTCTAATTGTCCTAATGATTGTAACGTATATGGTTTAACATAAATTGATTTATCATTAAAAGTATCAGAAACTTCATTATCTAATAAACTTTTATTAAAAATACGTATATCATCTAAATAACCTTTAAATGTTGTTCCTATAAAAACATTTGTATTATTAATATGTCCTATCTTTAATTTATTATTTAATAATGGAACTATTAAAATTTCAATATCTTCTGCAATAGTATATTTTATATTATTTTTATAATAATAAACATCTGTATTATTATTTTCATTTTTAGTAAATACAAATAAATGCTGTATCCA
>Ga0213864_10000123_pt1 | contig 32236 bp, 47 predicted proteins | sample PICome_5_FD_160078 | JGI IMG/M metagenome (GOLD analysis project Ga0213864, IMG submission 160078) | Coastal seawater microbial communities near Pivers Island, North Carolina, United States - PICO247 | ecosystem: Environmental > Aquatic > Marine > Coastal | place: USA: North Carolina... | reverse complement strand
GTGCAGCATCGTTCCTAATAAGAACATGGGCGGCGGCGGTGTGACCGTCAATCAAACTGTCAACATATCGACCGGCGTCTCACAGACCGTGCGCGCTGAAATCACTCAGCTCATGCCGCAGATTGCAGAAGCGTCGAAAGCCGCTGTGCTCGATGCACGCAAACGCGGCGGCGCTTATAGCAAGGCGTTTTAATCATGGCCATTATCTATCCCTTATCAATGCCGACCGTCAAAACGCTGAAGTCAATCCGGCTGCAAGCAAAAAACGTGGTCGCGATTTCGCAGTCGCCATTCACACTAAAGCAGCAAGTCGTTTCTCACACAGGCCAGTGCTGGTCGGCTGACATAACACTGCCGCCATTGACCAGAGCACAGGCTGAGGAATGGCTGTCATTCCTCATAAGCCTGAAGGGGCAAAAGGGCACATTTTTGATGGGCGACCCGTCCGGTGCGACTGCCCGCGGTTCTGCATCAACAACCGCCGGCACGCCTTTGGTGAATGGTGCAAGTCAGACCGGCGACAATTTGGCGATTGATGGCTTGCCGACAAGTGTTTCGGGTTATCTAAAAGCCGGCGATTATATTCAGCTCGGCACAGGCTCAGGTGCGACGCTTCACAAGGTGCTGACAGACACCGACACTAACTCATCGGGCGAGGCAAATATTGATATTTTCCCATCACTCCGCACATCACCGGCTGATGATGCGGCGGTCACGGTGTCTAACGCCAAAGGTGTTTTTCGCTTGGCGACCAGCGACGTCAACTGGACGGTCGATGAGGTCGTGCATTTTGGCTTGAGCTTTTCATGCGTTGAGGCCATATCGTGAGCCGCGAGCTAACAACCGGCCTGTCGCAGCAAATTGCGCGTGATGAAATCACGCTTTTTTTTGCGACCGAATTATTTTTTGACACGCAGACTTTGCGGTTTTGGTCGGGTTTAGGTGAGGTTGAGCTTGATGGCGACACATATGTCGGCTCAGGCAATATGCTGCAAATATCGAGCATTGACGAAAGCGCAGACATATCAGCAAAGGGCGCAGCCCTCACATTGAGTGGCATACCTAGCGAGATGATAAGCCTTGCGCTGTCGGAGCCGTATCAGGGGCGCAAATGCAAAATCTTTTTTGGCGTTCTTGGCGGCGGTGATTTTCTCTTGCAGGAAGATGGTTCCTATGTATTGAACGAGGCTGGTGGTCGCTTGGACACGTCGCCGCCGGCGCAGCAAGTGATGACGCAAGTGTTTTCTGGCTACATTGACCAGATGACTATCGACGAGGGGCCGGAGACATGCACAATCGCCGTCGGTGTTGAAAGCCGGTTGATTGATTTGGAGCGTGCGCGTGTGCGTCGGTATACCGACCAAAGTCAGAAAGCACGGTTTGCAAGCGACCGCGGCTTTGAGTTTGTCAACAGTCTACAGGACAAAAAATTCGCATGGGGGCGGTGATGCGCCTTGCGGAATGGTCACATAATCTCGACGACTTTATCGACAGCATACGCGACAAGCCTTTTGCGTGGGGCAGCAATGACTGCATGACGTTCTCAAATCAGGCCGTCAAAGCAATGACAGGACGGTCATTTGCCGACGATTGGCTCGGTGAATATGCAACAGCATTATCAGCGAAACGGCATTATCTGAAAACACTGAAAGAAAACGATGCTGACAGCATTGTGGCCGCTATAGATAAGCGCCTTGAGCGAATTGATGTTGCCATACCACCGCGCGGTTCTCTGGTCGGTCGGCAAGAAATAACCGGCACGGTGACGGGGTTAGTGCTTGGCATATGCACCGGAGAGCATATTGCCTTTATATCCGATGAAGGTGTGATATTCTTACACCCACAGGCCCGCGATATTTTTTGGAAGATTTGATATGTGGCAAGTTTTACCTTTTCTTTTGCTTTTACCGACTGCCGCTGAGGCAGGGCCGGTCGCTGCCGCAGTGTCTTGGATTGCCAGCACCTATACCGCATCAGCCGCAGCGGGCGGTCTTTTCGCAGCATTCGTCAACACTGTCGGCCTCACAATCGCGTCACGCATGCTGTTTGCACCAGAGACGCCCGATGCCCCTAACGCCGGCAAGACCGGTTATGATGTTTCAGGGCTATCAGCCGCAGCCGACCATGCCATTGTTTACGGCAAGACAAAGGTCGGCGGGCCGGTAATTTACAAGGAAACAACAAATGGTGACAGCCGTTTGCACATCATCATGGCGCTTGCCGGCCATGAGATTGAGAGTGTCGAAGAGGTCTATCTCAACGATGAGAAACTGACATTTGCATCGACACTGACGACCACATTGCAGACATCGACGGCACCGGATAAATTTGACGGCAAGGTGTATTGCGCAGCATTTCTTGGCACTGATACGCAAACAGCCGCAAGCGAGCTTGTCACGGTTTCTGACGGCCTCTGGACAAACGACCACAGATTGCGGGGCATCGCATATGTTTATTTGAGATTGGAGTTTGACACTGATGCGTTTCCGCAAGGTGAGCCGCAAATCAGCGCCGTCATTAAGGGCAAAAAGCTATATAATCCAAACACGCAAACGACGGCATGGTCGGCAAACTCTGCATTGGTTTTGCGCGACTATCTCACGTCTGACTACGGTATTAACGCAGACGCCGACGAGATTGACGACACGGCTCTCATCACCGCCGCCAATATATGCGATGAGGACGTCACGCTGGCCGCTGGCGGCACAGAGAAGCGGTATGAGACGAATGGCGCATTCACCACAGGCACAGCACCAAACGGCATTCTTGAGGAAATGGTCAAAGCTATGGCCGGCTCGATGTGGTATGCGCAAGGCAAGTTTCGATGCAAGGCCGGCGCCTATACGACGCCATCGTTTACCTTTACCGAGGATGACTTGCGAGGCAATCTGCAAATTCAAACACGTCGCAGTCGACAGGAAAATTTCAACGTCGTAAACGGTAAATTCAAAGGCGAGGAAGCGAATTGGAAGCTGACCGATTATCCTGAAATTCGCTCAACGACGTTTATAAATGTTGATGGCGGGGAAGAGCAAAAAACAAATCTTGACTTGCCATTCACATCAACCAGCACAATGGCGCAGAGGATTGCCAAAATTATGCTTTATCGCAACCGCGAGCAGCTTGTCGTTTCGACTGTTATGGGTTTGCGCGCGATGCAAGTGCAAGTCGGCGACGTTGTTTCACTGACAAACACCCGCGCCGGTTGGAGCGCAAAAACATTTGAGGTCTTGGCGTGGCAGTTTCAGCCCTCTCAAGACGTCGCGCCTCAAATAAATTTGACGCTCGGAGAAATTAGCTCGGCTGTTTACGACTGGAGCGCTGAGGAAACATCATTCGAGGATAACAACACAGCTCTGGCCGATGCATTTCTGCCGGCACCTGTGGGGCTGTCTATTGCGGTTGAGCCTCGCGTCATTAATGAGCACGTCGTCACAGTGCTAAAAGCAACAGTCACGGCAGACCTTGCGGAGCGTGTTGACTTTGTCGAGGTTGAATTTAAGAAGTCATCGGACACGACATTCACGCAACTTGGCGTCGGCGAGCTTGGCGTGTTTGAGGCCATAGATGTTGAAAACACCAACTATGACATCAGGGCGCGCTCAATAAACACATTTGGTGTGCGCTCCGAATATGAGCTGCGCCAAAATTTCACGGTCAATGCCTTTGCCGATGCACCAGAAAATGTCACCGACTTCAACGCAACGGTCGGCGGTGCGCTGCTGAATTTGGAATGGTCGCCGGTTGGCGACCTTGATTTGAGCTTTTACCGCATACGACACGCAGTGGAGACAAGCGGCGGCTCATGGGCAAGCGCAACAACAGCCGTCAATAAGGTGGCACGACCGGCCAACAGTGTGACCGTTCCGGCACGCTCTGGCACCTACACAATCCGAGCCTATGACAAACTCGGCAATAACAGCGTGGCATATACGTCAATCGTCGTGCCCGCTGAGGATTTGGAAGATTTCACAAACACAAACTCACAGGCAGAGCATTCCTCGTTTTCTGGCTCAAAAACCAACGTCGCCGTCACATCAAGCAAGTTAAGGCTGGTCACGACGACCAACGCCACACCGTCATCACCCGCAACAGGCGCCTATGATTTCAGCAACTACATCGACACGAGCAGCGTTCGGCGTGTCAGGGCGAGAATAGACTGCAAGCTGGTGCGGTTTAATTCGGGCGCCGGCCTGTGGGATGACATCGCGGGGAATTGGGACACATGGTCTGGCTTGTGGGATAGCTGGTCTGACCCGCAATTTGCAGACCACAATGTCTTGTTCTATATTTCAACAACTGACGATGACCCATCTGGCTCGCCGACGTGGTCGGATTATAAACTATTTAAGGCGGGTGACTTTAGTGGCAGGGCGTTTCGTTTTCGTGTAGTATTGGTCAGCGAGGCCGAAAACATATCGCCAAGCATATCTGAGCTGACAGCCGTGGTGGAGTATAACTAATGGCAACACATGATTATGTAATCGACAATCAGACAAGCGCTAGTGCGCGCGGTGACATCAACAATGTTCTGCAAGCGATATTAACAAACAACAGCAGCGCGACAGCGCCAAGCGTCACAGCGGCCAACATGCTCTGGTATGATACGGCAAATAACTTGCTCCGCATGAGGGATGAGGCTGACGCAGGATGGATTATCGTCGGCTATCTTGACCAATCAGGCTCAAAGTTCGAAGTCCGCACCGATGTCATTCAAGCCGCGTCTGGCTCTGGCACTGTTGTAAAAAATAGCAGCGGCACGACCATCATTGACCTGTCGGTGGCATCTCAAGCCACCGCGGAAGCTGGCACGAACAACGACCAGATAATGACACCGCTTCGCACATCACAAGCCATTGCAGCTTTAGCCGACACTGGCCTAAAGCACGTTGGCACGACTGAGCCATCATCAAACACCGGCACAATCACGGTGTCAGGTCTTGGCAACTACAGCTATGTCAAGGTTGGTTTCTTGCTTAATATCACCTCTGAAAACGCTTCTTACCAGCCAACGTTCAAAGCTGGCGGCGCAAGCACACGCAGTTTGATTACGTTGCAGGATAAATTAGACCAAGCGGGGCCGGGCGGCGACGTTGCCGATTATGCGCGTTCCTATTTTGGCACTGTTGAGATTATGAATTTCAACAACGGTCAAAGCGGCATCGGCAAACCAGTATCAATGGTTCACTCAAGCAGAGAAGATGAAGTTGGAAGCAATACTGAGGCTGGTGGCGAAGTCATCGGAGGCCCTTTTGAAAGCGAACAACCGCAATACTATAGAAGCGCAATCTCCACTCGCAGCGAAGCGTGGTCATTCGTGCAGTTCACAACGTCTGGCGCTTTCCGCGGCAGCAATAGTTCATTCGTCACAGTGTGGGGCATATAATGACTGACAAAAAAATATCGCAGCTTGACGCAATAACCGGCGCCAACACCGCGTCAGATGATGCGTTTGTTGTGGTAGACACTAGCACCGGCGTCACTAAAAAAATCACACGCGAAGAATTGAACAACGCCATCGAGCAGGACGTTTTATCGACTGTTGACATCAACGGCGGCACAATCGACGGCACGACTATCGGCGGGTCAACTCCTGCGGCTGGGTCTTTTACCACAGCAGATATTGATGGCGGCACTATTGATGGGACGACTATCGGCGGGTCAACTCCTGCGGCTGGCACGTTTACTACGCTTGACGCAACTGGAGCAGTCGTTGTTGGTGGCGACCTGACAGTCAATGGCACAACGACCACCATCAACAGCACGACATTGACAGTCGATGACAAGAACATCGAATTGGCATCTGGCGCGGCTGATGCTGCCGCAGCCAATGGTGCTGGCATCACGATTGACGGTGCGAGTGCAACCTTTAATTATGCCAGCAGTGGCGACAAGTGGACGTTTAACAAGCCGATTGATGTTACAGGCAATATCATTGTTTCTGGCACAGTCGATGGCCGAGATGTTGCGGCTGACGGCACTAAGCTGGATGGCATCGAAACAGGCGCTACGGCAGACCAGACAGGCGCAGAAATAAAAGCGGCATATGAGGGTCAATCTGACACAAACGCCTTCACGGATGCATTGCTTACCAAACTCAATGGTATTGAGACATCAGCCACGGCTGACCAGACCGCCGCAGAAATACGGACGTTGGTTGAGAGCGCAACTGATAGTAATGTTTTCACCGATGCAGACCATACGAAGCTGGACGGCATCGCCACTGGTGCAACCAATGTCTCATCCCTAACCGACCTCAGTATTAGTGACGGCACTAATGGTCAGGTCTTGACAACAAATGGCTCTGGAACTTTTACGTTCTCTGATGTATCGGCAACTGACGCGCAAACGCTTGATGGCATTGACAGCAGCCAATTCTTGCGGAGTGATGCTAATGACACTTTTGCTGGCACTCTTACTCTTGATGGCACACTTTTACTTCAAAATGATGGCGTTACTGGTCAGGGTGATAACAACACCCATTTCAACTATCAAGGCACAGGCGTAAATTACATCCGTGGCACTACAACTAATTTGAACGGAACGACTGTAAATTGTAACGCCAGAATTGAGATGAGTAATGTCTTAGACATGAACAACTATGACATTTATGGCGTTGACCAGATATTTCACGAAGGCGACACAAACACTTATATTCAGTTCCATGCGTCAGACCAGTTTAGGGTTGTTACGGGCGGCACGGAGCGTCTTGAAGTAAACAACAGTGGCGTTAATGTTGCGGGTAATCCTGTCGCAACCACGCAATTTAACACTGTTGGGTCTTACGTCTTGGCTCACCACACAACGTCAAACGCATCGATAAGTGCAAATGCAAATATTGGTGGAAGCAGTTTACGCGCTGTTGGTTTTTATCATCTGCTTGGGGTTAATTCGACCAACGCTTATTATCCCGAAGAAGATGCAACAGCGTTAAGTGGAAGCTGGCGTGCAATGGGCGAGGCACGAGACAATAGTGCGCCAACGAGTTTGCGCCCTGCAACACTTTTTGTGAGGTATGCTTAAATGTCACTAGAACTTGAATATAGAAACGCAGTTTTCAAATCAGCAGACGGCTTGTCAGGCGTAATCGACTGCGAGATAAACCACCCTGATTATGGCTGGATTGAATATACCATCGACCCAAACGACACGGACGAGACAGTCAGCAACTCTTATTTGACAACGCAGATGCAAGAGAATGATGACGTTGCAGCTTATGTCGCTCCTACGCAAGAGGAAATCGACGCTTCCAATGCTGAGAAAATTAGGATGCGCCGCAATGCTATGCTTGCCAGCATTGTTGACCCTATTGTGTCAAACCCACTGCGGTGGGATGGGTTGACATCAGAGCAGCAGACAGAAATGCAAACTTATCGCACCGCCTTATTGAATGTCACAGAACAAGAGACATTCCCCACATCTGTAATTTTCCCAACCATCCCATCTTGGGCTGAACCTCAACTTTAAGGAGATTAAAATGGAAACCATTATCAGCTATGCGACAGCAATTATTTCAGCCTGTTCTATTATTGCGGCGGTAACACCGACCCAGAAAGACGATAACTTTATCGGCAAGCTTTATCGCATCATTGACCTCTTGGCCGTTAATATCGGCAAGGCGAAGGACAAATAAGATGTCAACCCAAGCGCAGTTGGAAGCGCATGAGCGCGAGTGCAAGGTGTTTCGTCAAATGGTTGATGATAAATTAAACACGCTTGACCGGCGCATGTGGCGCATCGAGGCGCTTGCCTTTATGGCTGTGATTGGCCTGTTTACGCTTGGCGGCATAATCCTGCAAAAGCTGTGAGGCGTCATGTGGCGCGCCGGTGTTATCATGTTGCTGTGTCTCACCGCAGCGCACGCTCAGAATGAGCAGACCGGCGACCTGAATACCAGCAACGTGAACAGCACGGTCTCAAGCAATAACCCGTCGACCTCAACGACAAACAATTATAATGGCGCTGGTGCGGCCTCTAACGTCACGCCACCACCGACCGCCGTGGCACCTAGCACGCCATCAGGCGGCTCTGAGAGCTGTCTTGTGGGCATCTCAGGGGGCATTCAGGTCAATGTGCTTGGTCTCAGCATGGGCGGTTATCGCTCCGACGGAAACTGCGAGCGTCGCAGAGACGCCAAAGCGCTGAAAGAACAGGGCATGACTATTGCTGCGGTGGCAAGGCTTTGCCAGTCTGTTGAGACGTGGCGCGCAATGTTTCAATCGGCAACGCCATGCCCTATCGCTGTCAATGGCAAGCTCGTGGTCGGCAGAGCCGCAACATTGCTCATGCGTCGAGACCCTGAGATTTTTATACCGGATTATCTGGCGCGCAAAAATTTCTATGATATGATTTTACGGATAGGAAAGGATGACACCGATGAAGAAAATGGCGACAACGCTGGCGGCTCTATTTCTGAGCGTTTCCGCAGCTCAATCAGAAACGACGATTGACAATCTGGTCGAGGCCAGCCGCACCATCGCGGTCAAACTTGAGCAGGGCCGATATGCAGCATTCGGTGCAGAGCACTATGCATCGACCGGCGGCGTGATTGATTATAGCTCAGTCATTCCTGAAGAGTATCTCATCACAGACGCAGACGTCGCAGCTTATAGTGAAGCGGTCGCCGCGGTTCAGGACGCGCTTTTTTACACGACGCAAATGGCGCTTGAGGAAAAGGCAGCGCAGTCGATGGTCAAAGTTTCGGACGCGGTCGACACGCTAATTGTGGCCAGTGTGCAACTCAGCATCGCGTCAGAGGTCGAGGAAAAGGCCACCGTCGCGCAAGAGACAAACGACGTCGAAGAGCAGCTCGAAGTCCAGCAATTTTTAGAGACGCACGACGTCAGCATTAAGCAAGAAACGGTCGCAGACTATAATAATTCGCTGACCGAAATTGCGGTGAATGCGCGTGATGCCGGCGCGTTTCTTGCAGCGTCGAAGAATGAAAGCCTGACGAGCATCTCCGACCAGCATGCGCAAGACTATGGGCAGTCAATGGCAGAGGCGTCGATTTCTTACAGCGCCACCAACGACATTTTGAGCGTGCAGTGGGCAACAAACATCGGCGGCATATCTTTTCACGATTTCTTGACCAGCGATTATGTGAGCGCCGCAGACGTGCTGTCGACCGGCGAAACCATCTATCTTGACCAGCAGCAAGCCTACATGCAATGAGCCTCGAAGATACAGAGCTGACAATCGGCGGCACAAAGCTGCGCGGCGTGTGGATAGCTATCGTCGTTTCTCTCGCCTCGACCATTGGCGGTTTCATATACGGTGCGGCAGAATTAATGGGCCGTATCGAAGCAAATGAAAAAGCTGTTGCCGGCAATGGTGCGACGGCAGAAAAATTGACCGTGCTTCACACTAATCTTGAAACCATCATGGAAAATCAAAAAGAATTGCTCGACATGCGCGACCGGATTGCTGAGGTCGAAAAGACGTCGGTCGAGAATGATTTGCTGGTCAAACAGTTTGACGAAAAGGTCAAATCAATCGACAGTCGGTTTAGCAAGATTAATCGGGAGATTGACGACTTGTGGCGCGGTTTAGACGCTGCAAGTAATCCGCTGAAATAATGACTTGGAAAACAGTCAGAGGGGCAGTTTCAATCGGGGCAGCGGGCGAGCATCTCGCCATGTCGGCGTTTAAGATGTTGGAGTATAAGTGCGCGCTGGCAAATCTTGAAGGCTGTGACATCGTCATCTGGGACGACGACGGCAGACCGTTAAAATGCGAGGTAAAGACCGCCACCGGCCCGCGCAGCGACACCGGCAAGTCGTGGGCATTTATGACCAGCAAAGGCAGCAAGACAAAGCGGCAAATCACGACAGACGACGCCGACCTGATTTGCTATGTCGCGCTCGATTTGCGTCGCATATGCATCAGGTGCACATCGACGGTCACGTCAAAGCGCACGACGTTATATCGCGAAGATTTCTTGGAACCGGAACAGAAACAGATTAGACTTGCAATAAGCAAGGCACGGAGACGCTTAAATGATTATTGAGCCGGTATCATGGGAAGAAATCGAATTTTTTTCGAGGTCGGAATGGGCCTGTCAGCATTGCGGACGGTGCGAGGTCGACGAGACATTCGTCATGCGCATTGACGAGCTGCGTCGCAAGTATGGCATGCCTCTGCGCATCACGTCTGGTTATCGGTGCCCTGAGCACAACGCAGCGGTCAGCTCGACCGGCCATGACGGGCCGCACACGACAGGTCGTGCTGTTGACCTAGCGGTGAGCCGCGGCGAGGCGTATCAGGTGCTCAAGATTGCGATGGCAATGGGTGGCTTTTCTGGTTTTGGTTTTGCGCAGCGCGGCTCTGGTAGGTTCCTGCACATTGACGATTTGCGCAATGATGAGACGGTCGGGCCGAGACCGACGATATGGTCATATTGATATGGTTTTTCCGCCATCGCCGCAGGATGACAGCATTCAAGGCGATGAGGCGCGCATGTATTGGCTGGGCGTTATTCACGATGAGCTGACCGGCGAGCTGGCAGCGTCGCACACGACCGGCGAGCTATCGCAAAAGCGATTTGAGTTTACGCTGCAAAAGGTGGTAAATTTATGCAACACAGCCGCGGTGGCTGGCGGGGCGAAATTTGATAAGACGGAGCACTGACGATGGGATTGATGTCACGAATATTCGGAAGCGAGAAAGCACTGAGCGCCACAATCAGCGGCGTGACAAAGGGGCTTGATGCGCTGGTATATACCGACGAGGAAAAGGCACAGGCCGCAGCCGAAGAGCGCACAGCGGCACGTCAGATGGTCGTCGGTTGGATGGAACGCACGCAAGGGCAAAATCTGGCGCGCCGATTTATTGCTCTGGTCGTGACCGGCATCTGGGCCATTCAATACGTCGCCGCGATGGCGCTTGACGTGGTGGCCATCTGGTCGACCGACAAGCGCTTCTCATCATCGGCTGACAGCATCAGAGACGGTGGCGATAGCGTGACCGGCGCCATGATGCTCGTGCTGGGTTTCTATTTTGCAGCGCCACATCTCGACAAGGTCGTCGGTGGTGCGATGCAGAGGTTCAATGGCAAAGCAAAAGATTAACATCTGGCGGTCGCGTCCGGTGCGATGGTTTCAGCGCCGGCTGACAAAGCTGCAAGATTGGCTGTGGCGAAAGCAATGGCTGAGAAAGTAGACACGGTCATTTTTTTCGTTTGGATGGCATTGCTCATGCTGGCCTTTTTGCCGCTGATTTTGCTGTCATCTCTCATCACTGACAGCGGTTCACGATATTTTTTTTGCGGCATGCTCGCCGGAGCCGCAGCTTTCCTAGCTTTTTGGGCATAAAAAAATTTCACATTTTGTGTCACGAAGTGTTGCACGCGGTCACGAAACGTGTATAATCAAATTATCGGAAACGCAAACAGAGGAGTGAAACCGATGAGTGAATATGAAGAATACAGCGACAAGCAAATGTTGCACAGAATTGAGCGCCTTGAGTATCACATCAATTTGCACTTGCGCAAGGCAGGGGAGCTTGGCATTCGCCTTGCCGCTGCAATGAGCCAACCACATGAGCTGCCTCATGGTCGACGCATTGGTGAATTTATCGAGGACATCACCGAACAGGTCGATGAATACATGAAAGGCATTGTGCGTATGGAAAATCTATATGAAGAGATGCGCACAGAGATGGTGAGCCGCAAGGTTCGCACGCCTCTCCGCAAGCGCAGCCTCGATGTCATCCATCAATATCGTCAGTATGACGAAAACAGAAAGGTGTGGGCCTAACGGCCCGCACCCCAATGGGGAGCATCATCATGAAAAATCATGAAACCATCAATCATCCTGATTTTCTTATCCGCAAGGGCAGCGTCGCGCCGGTCAAACTGACACCGGCCCGTCGCAAGCGCCGCACGAAATTCAAAGTCGTGCCGCCGAAGCAGCTCGGCAAGACGTGGGACGCGCGGTTCAAGAAATCGCAATTCGTTCGCATGCATTTCAACAATGAGCATTCGCAGCTCAGTGGCGTGCATTGCATGTGGGCATTCGTCGGCCACAAGTGGGTGCACCTGTCGACCGCACGGGGCACCGTCCGGTTCAAAATGAAGCGCGCCGATTATGAGCGCATGAAACCAGAGGTGCTGGCTTAGGCCGGCACCTCGCCATCAGAGGAGAATGAAAATGCCAAAATTGAAACACATCAAAAAAACTGTCGACGGCGGCTATACAAGCTGGTCGGTTCCTGAATTGCGCGACGCTTGCGTGAGGAAGCGTTATGAGAGCTGGGAGCTAACCGTCAAGCGCGTCGACTTGCTCTGGGCTTGCAAGGCGACCGGTGCGCTGGGGCTGGGGCCACCTCGCGCGCGGACGCTTCAGCAGATGGACGAATATGTCGACCGGATGCTCAGCATGAGTGACCACGAGCTAGTCGAGAGGGCATATCTCGCGAAAACGACGGCGCTTGAAATGTCGGGCAACGACAGGATGCTGGACAACCAAAGGCATCGCATGGTCGAGCTCTGGAGCGACCGAGCCGACCTACTCATGCTTTTATATCGCGACCGTGTCGGTCAACCCGTCGAGGGCCAAGTCTCGCTCGCGGCTGAATAGGGAGAAGCAAAATGAAAATCAAAACTCGTGACTATGAAATTTTTCGCATGCCACCAGAGGGCGACTATATCCGCGTTCGGGTGGTCGGCGAAACGCTGGCCGGTCTACAGGCGGGCCGGTCAGCCTATCTGCGCGAATTCAGCCGGCACGAGGCGCGTGTCGAGCGCGGCTCGGAGACAAGCCTGACGTGTATCATCAGGCGCCGGCAGAGCTGCTGACATGGCACGCATCTATTCATTCGATGGCGGCACGCGGTTGGACACTGACCCTGACCGCGTGCTGCAAGAGCTGCACGGCCAGCTCGACGCATTCATTCTGGCGGGTATCACAAAGGACGGCGATGACATATTCGTGGTGACGTTCGCCAATTTGCCAGAGGCGCTGTGGATGCACGAGAAGCTGCGCGACAATATCAAAGAGCGCGGGGAACCGGAAAAATAGGCATGAAATTATTTTCACATTTGTCACAAATTGTGTTTGACAGCATGTCACAAATCGTGCAATAAAATGGTTATCGGAAACGCAAACAGAGGAGTGAAACCGATGATGAAACTGAAAAAAACCGCAGACGCCAAATGGAACGGCAACGGCATGGGCAATGACAAAGCCGAGTGGGCTGTCGCCGGTCACGAGAACATCGTTGTGCGCAATTTTTCAAACCGCTGGGTGGCTTTGGATTTTGGCGAATTTGCAATGCTTGGGCACCGCAAGGTTTTCAAGCGCATCGCCGCAGCCGACACTCGCAAAGAATTGCTGGTCATGCTGGCCGGCAAATTGGCATAGGGGAGAATGACCATGAAAAAATTCAACCAAAATCAAATCATCAGCCGCCGCGGTCATAACGTGCCGGCTGACGTGCACAAGCTGGTCGTCAAGATGGCTGCGCGCTGCATGCGCGAGCTGTCGAAGAAAGACTATGAGCTGCCGCCGCTGACGCGCAGCATTGCAGTCATCACAAAGAAAAGCGGTCAAGCCTCATATGGTGGCGCGGGCGGCATCACGATTGACGTCTCAGATTACATGCGCGGCTGTGACCGGCTCTGGGAGTATAAAGCAATCGCCAATGACCCTGTCATCGGTGCCGTGGCACTGGCCGGTCATCGTGACAACGTCCTGTTCGCTCTTGTGGCGCACGAGGTCGCGCATCACGTTCAGACAGACTATGCGTGGAAAATGAGCGACGCATGGGCAGAGAAAATGAAAAAGCCGCACGGTGACGGGTGGCGAATGATATATCGCTGGCTGCGACGGGAGCTGGTCAATCCGGCAATCGCAGCCGCGTTAAAAGAAGCCGCGTGAAGCGGTCGACAAGAACGAGGGCGGCGGCAGTGTGTTGCCGTCCTCACAAAATGGTTAATGCTTAAATGGAAGGAATGAAACGATGAGCAACCAAAAATTCAAAATGACATTGACCGGCCCTATCAGTGCGATGGGCGACGTCGTGAATGCTGCGACCGGTCATGGTGGTAAAATTGAGATGGTGCAGATTGAGGACGCCAAGCCGGTGCCTCAGATAAGCACGCCTCAAATACCGCTTCTTCAACCGGTCACGCGGAAAAGCGACGAACCGGTCGAGCTGAATGGCCGCGGCCCTAAAAAGGACGGCGTCAGCACGGTCGAGGTCTATCGCGTGTTTAGAGACTTCGATTTGCAAAACAGCACATCGGTCGGCGTGTGGAAGTGTCTTGAGGGCAAGCTAGGCCGCAAAGTCAACAAGGCGTCTGTCAATGCCGCTATTCACAGGCTGGTTCACACTGGCTTTATCGCGGTGACGACGCCCGATAAAGAGCGTTATCGTAGCTATCAATGCAACGGTGTTGGTTTGACCGACGCGCATTTTGTCGAGCGATACACTGAAGCAATTCAGGAATATCGGAGCCAATACGCACAGTGAAGGTGGCAGAGGCCGGCGCGTTAAACTCCCCGTGCCGGCCTCAAACCAATGGAGAAGCAAATGGAAATGAGCAAGGAATATCGTCAGACGCTTGAGGAAGATAAACGCGAGCGCATGATGGAGCGAGAGCTGGGCGTGCCGCCGCGCGTGCCTGAAGCCTATCGGCTGGTCATCATTACGGATGAGGACGGCCAGAATAAATTTGTCGAAGCACGACCGGTGCCGCGATGGTGGATGCAAGTGTTCGAGGCAGCGGCGCTGCTGCTGATGATTGGAACGGGCTTGCTTTTCTATGCCGCACTGGTTTAGGGTTCGGAATGTGACGAGATTGAGGTGAGAACGATGAAAGAATTTCGAGACGATGATGGCAACCTGACGGCGGTGACGACAGAGACCGAGCCGACCGTGCAACCAGCGGCGCTGGCCTATTTGCGGCCATGCCCTGAGTGGCGGCGCTTTCCAGCGGAGATATATGTCAAGCATGGCGACACGCATTTCGGCGTCGCGATAAACCGCGACCAGTTAATGAATTTGCTGACAAAGGGCACACAGCTATTGCGTGAGCACGACAAGCAGCCTATAGAAGATGTTGAGGTGGAATGATGACAGAGGCAATCGAAACAATTCAGGTCGAAGAGCATGACGAGGCGACAACGCTGGCCATGCTGTCAAACTTTGCGGGGCTGACCGACCGCGATGCATTCACGCAGCTTTTCAATGACGTTGTGAGCATCATGAATATGTCGCACCGGCAGCGCGGTCATGTGACCGATGAGGATTTGGTCGAGCGTATGACGTGGGCACTTGAGAAAGCGGTCGGCTATACGGCGCCGGTCGAGACGACGCTCGATGACGTTTGATGGGTGCACGAACGACCGATGCTATATGAAGGAAACATGCTTGCGATGGCTTAATCGCGACACATCGCAGCGACGCAGAAAGTTTCCGCAATCAGGGGCATTTTGCAGCTTTAGAAGGGAAAAACCAAATGACACTGCAAGAATATTTCAAAACAACGCCGGAGATGACCGACGATAAATTTGCCAAGCGCATCGGCACCAGCCGCAGCGCTGTGACGCAATATCGTCAGGGCACACGGTTCCCGCGCCCGCTTATCATGCTGGCCATTGAGGATGTGACCGATGGCAAGGTCAACGCCAGCGACCAGCTCAGAGGCTTGCGTCGTGAGGCTCTATGAATACGCATTGCCAATACCGCCAAGCGTCAACGCCCTCTGGCGTGTCTCAGGGCGGCGCATGCACCGGTCGAAGAAATACACTGACTGGCTTGAAGAGTGCTTGCTCATGCTTGAGCTGGAACAGCGGCCACAAATTGCCGGCCCGTTCATTTGCGAAATCACGGTCGGCAGACCGCGTCGCAAAGATGGCTCAATATCGACGCGCAAGGTCGACATCGACAATCGCGTTAAGCCGGTGCTCGACTTATTGCAGCACGCCGGTATCGTGGTCGACGACGCAAATGCGTGGCAAGTGATGGTGATGTGGTCAAACGACATTGACTATTGTCAGGTCAGAGTATGGGAGATGGATTGATGGCAGGTGGTAATAGGTGGCTTAATTTAGATGACGAAAAGGTTCGCAGCTTGTTTTGCTTAATTGATAAAGATGTTTGTTATAAATCAAACAAACGTGTGGCGGGTAGTTTGAGTGAAGGTTACCGCAGGGTTTCGATACAAGGTAAGTCGACCGGTGCACATCGCGTGGCTTGGTTTTTACATTATGGCAAATGGCCTGATGGCTTCATTGACCATATAAATCACGACCGCAGTGACAATCGCATTGAAAACCTAAGGTTAGTGTCGCGGTCAGATAACGCACGCAATCAAAAGTTAAACCGCCATAACACTTCTGGTTTTAACGGCGTGAGCTATCACAAAAAACGGCAAGAATGGCGAGCAGCAATCCAAGTTAATGGCAAAAAAAAATGGGTTGGTTCGTTTAAGACAAAAGACGAGGCAATCGCCGCGAGGCAAAAAGCAAACGTGGTTTATAAATTTCACGAAAATCACGGGGAGATTAGTCAATGACAGGGTTTGCAAAACACGGCATTGACGCGGCAAGCGTCAGCATGGGGAATACATTTGAGGCGGCACCGGCGGCATACGTCATGCAGTATATGTTCAAGCTGCGCAGCGCCGGCAATCAGAACACGGCGCGCGGAAGCGCGACAGAGGTCGGCTTTGAACGCGCATGGGGCGATGAGTTTAGTGAATTCGACCTTGCCCGCGGCCAACAGGCAGCGCTTGATGACTTTAACCGGCAAACGGCACTGGTCGTGGCACCGGAGCTGCGCGAGAAAGAGGCGGCACTGATGGCCGGATTTGTCGAGCAAACGGTCGAAGCACTGAAAGAATATGGCCGACCGCACAGCACGCAGAACAAGCTCGTCGGTGAGGTTGATTTTGGTGATGGTAAGGTCGACGTGCTCGGATATGACGATTTCGTTTGGGAGACGCCTGACAAGGTCGTCATCGACCTCAAGACGACCAAAGCGTGCCCGTCAGAGATGCGCGCACAGCACCGTCGTCAAATTGCGGTATACCACCACCTGAAGGGCGGCGATTATCGCTGTGGCGTCACCTATGTCACGCCTAAGAAGCATGCAACCTATTGGCTGACCGATGAAGAGTGCGAAGCGGAATTCGACGAGTTTAGAAACATTCTTAAAAAGATGAACCGCTTTTTGCTGACATTCGACAGCGCAGAACACGCGGCGTCATGTTTGACGCCTGATTATTCGTCGTTTTATTTCGGCGATGCAAATTTCCGGTCACAGGCCCGCCAGATATTTGCTCAGTAATAGGGCCAAAGGAGAAAGCAAAAATGCCTTTAATGCTTAATAACGGTGGCGGCAGCTCGTCAGGTTTCGTTCGATATATGGCCTCGACATCGTCGTGGGAAATGTCAGCGGAAGGTGGCAAGCAGCCATTCACATTCACAAAAGCCGCTTTTGATTTCGCCAACATCCAAACCGGATGGTGCGCGTTTGAAGAGGGGCAAGGCCCGCAATGGGTGATGGATGAAAGCCTCACAAAGCCGGCTGCGCGACCTGAAGGTGAAAACTGGAAGCGCGGTTTCAAAATCAAACTGTTCTCAAAAGATATGTTTGGCGATGAGCCGGTGCGTGAATGGGCAACAAACAGTGCCGGCGGCACGATGGCCATTCAGCAAGTATATGCCGAATGGGAGAAACAGGCTGACGATAGCAAGGTCGCTGTCGTGCAGTTTAATGGGGCGACACCGACAAAGGTCGGTCGAGGCTCGACAACGGTGCCGCAATTTGAGATTATCAAGCTCATTGGCCGGCCCAATGAATTGGACGCAGTGGACACACCTCCCCCCGCTGCGCCATCGGTGGATGACGATGAAGATGAATTTGCCATCTAATTCGTGATTTACCGGAACGGCGGCGGGCGAGATTGCACAAATCCCTCTGTTCGCTGCACAGCTCGTCGCCGTTCAAATAAATCACGGAGAGGTGGAAGATGAGACCGTTATATGAGACCGACGCCGACTTGGCGCGGGAGAAGCAAGTCGCAGACCGACTGTCAAAGCTCTGGCAGTGGGAAATGCGCAAGCTGCCGATAAGTTATAAGGCAGACTATCTGGCCACCGGTCAGCACCCGTTCAGAACGAACCAGAGCGTCGGTCGGGCGTGGGTAGAGATACGGTGCCGCAATCACACGCACGACACATATCCATCGGTTTTTATCAGCGTGCAAAAGGTCAGTTATGTGGCAGAGCTGATGCGCGTCACCGATTTGCCGTTTTATTTTGTCGTCGCGTGGCAGGACATGGTCGGTGTGGCAGAGCTGCACCCGCCGTTTGAGGTCGATTGGACGGGCCGGAATGATTTGAGAGACAGCGCAGATGTAGAGCCTATAGTGCATGTGCCGCTGAGTGAGTTTGACATGCTATGGGAAACAGAGGGGCAGAGGAACGATGAGCGACAAAGCGAGTTTGATTGATAAAGCACTGGAAGTGGCCGAAGAATATCCGGTCTTCCCATGTGGCGAAAATAAGGCACCTATTGTGGCCGGTGGATTTAAGGCCGCGACACAAGACCCTGACGAGGTCGAGCGAATGTTTTCACTGCCGGCAGCGGCATTGATAGGCGTGCCGACCGGTAAGGCATCAGGGCTGGCAGTCATTGACGTCGACGTCAGAGACGGCAAGGCCGGCAAGGAATGGGTGGAGAAGAACGCTGAGATGCTAGGCGGCACCCGCAAGGTGCAGACGATGTCAGGCGGCTGGCATTTCTACTATCAGCACGAGGATGGGCTGAGAAATAGCGCCGGCATAGATGGCAACACAGATATTCGCGCAGAGGGCGGGTATGTTATATACCCTGACGGCGAGCAATATCGGTTTTTGAATGACGAAGACATTGCACCGTTCCCGCCGCAGATGCGATTAAAGCTGTCATTCTATGAAGGCGAGATGTCGACCAGCTTTGCACAACAGGTCGTCGAAGATGGCCTATCCCGCATCTCTGACGGTCGCGAGAAATACATGGCCAGTCTAATCATGGCGACGGTCGCCGAATATGTCAGGTCGCATGGCGTGCCGCCGACGGTCGATTATCTCATCGAGCAAGCGTGGCCGATTTACAAGGCGCGCGTGTTGAGCCGCACCGGCGACCTCGAACGTGAAGGCCGAGGGCTGACAGAGTTTGTCAAGAAGTGTGAGAGCACCATCAAGCGCGTCAGGGCAAAGGCGATTGACGACATTGAGGTGCGACCGCAGCCGAAAGAAAAGCAATCGGATATTATAACAAATGTTATAACGCCGATGCGAGAAATTCGTTTGCGGTTTATGGAAGAGCTTGAGATGGCACCGCCGCCGCAATTTCTGGTCGGCGACTATATTATCGAAAACTCATTCATATGCCTCTATGCCCCGCCAGCGTCGTATAAATCGTTTCTGGTGATGGATTGGGCGCTCTCGGTGGCACACGGCGCCGACTGGGCAGGGCGACCGACAAGGCAAGCGCCGGTCGTTTATCTGGCGATGGAAGGTCAGACCGGCCTTATAAACCGTGCATTGGCATGGCATCATGACCGGAAGCTGCCGGCCAAAGACGTGCCGTTCGCAGCGGTGACAACGTCGCTGATGATGGCCGATAACGGTCAGGCCGATACTGAGGCGCTCATAGAGGCCATCAGGGGCGGTATGAGCGAGCCGCCGGCACTGATATGCATCGACACCCTATCGCGCGTCATGGACGGCGACGAGAACACTCAGACGTCAATGTCGGCGTTTGTCAGGCATTGCCAGCAGATACAAGAGGCGTTTGAGTGCGCTGTGCTGGTCGTGCACCATACCGGCAAGGCCGGTCAGGGTGCTCGTGGCTCGTCAGTGCTGCAAGGCGCGGTCGATACCGAGCTTGAGCTGAAGCGTGAGGCGGGCGGTCAGGGCGTCGTCAAGCTGCTCGTGACAAAGCAGAAAGACATCGAAGAGGCAGAGCCAATGCACCTGAAGGCGCGTGAGGTGACATATGTGTCGCACGGTCTGGCGCCGGAACGCACGTCGCTGGTGCTCGACGTGGTCGACGCACCGGATGGCAGCGATGCCGGCACCGGACGCAAGCGGTCGAAGCTGCAAAACACTGCGATTGAGGTGTTGGAAAGATTGCTCACCGACCCGAATATGGTTGAGCATGACGCTGATGGCTCGCGTGGTATACCGGTCGACGTATGGCAAAGGGCGGTCGATGATGCAACTGGCGAGCCTAAGTCGGCACAGGCTTGGCACGGTCGCCGTTCAGATTGGCAATGGTTAGTTGAATTCAATGGGTTAGTGAATTTCTCTGAACAAATCTGAACCAAATCTTAACCAAATCTGAACATGGTGCCGTGTTCAGTTAAGTTAAGATAACCCCCTTAAAAGGGGTTATCTTTACCTGAACGGTGAACGCAACTGAATGGAGAAAGCAAATGGCAAACACAACAGAAAGAAAAAGCCGATACGATGTCGATGCGATTGGCAAGGATGATTATGTGCCGCGCCTGAAGTTTGAGCAGGATGCAATCGACGGGGCACTGAAACCGCTTGATGCAACAGCACGTCGGCTTGAGCAATCGTTCGGCGTCGGACGTCTGCAAGAGCTGGTCAGCCCTGACACGGCTGCAAAGTTTCAGGCGGCAAAGGCAAAGCTCGACGTCGCACTGCAAGACAACGATGTTGAGCTGGTCATCCGGCGGGCAAAGGTGTTGAACGCTGGCTGGCTGGCATTGGAGAAAGAAGCCATTGAGGCAGGACATAAGCCGGCGCCACCAGAGATATGGCACGCACACGCACCGGACGAGGATGGCAAGCCGGCCATTGAGTTTGTCATTGCGCGTGATAACTCTGACGCGACATTGGCGCAGACGACGCTGCCCGTGTATACTGTCGAAGAGATTGCACGCATCGTGCGTGCATGGCGGTCAGCGTTTGACGCTCATGCAGTCAAGCAACACTGGCCGCAAGCTGAGGTCGTCAGGGTTGACGGCGATGAGGTGTTTGATGATGAATTACCATTCTGAGGTGATGTGATGCCGATACCGTTATTGGCCCGTGCAGCAGCGGCAGGAGCCGCGAGCAGAAAGCCTGACCCGCGTGCGTCGCTATCTGGCATGACGATGAACATGGAAAGCAATCTCAGCGCATTCACAAAAGCGATGGATGTGTTTGGCAAAGACCAGCTCCCATTCGCCACAGCCGGTGCATTGACCGCAACGGCTTTCATTGTGCGCAACACTGTGGTTTTTGATGAATATCCGCGAGCGTTTAACGTGCGCAACAAAGGTTTGGCCGGTCGTGCGTTCAAGGTTGAGAAGGCCAAGAAGAAGCGTTTGCGTGCGCGTGTATACGACAGCCTTAAGAAAGATTTCCTGTCGATGCAGGAAAGCGGCGGCACCAAGAAGCCATCAGGCAGCACGATTGCCGTGCCGACCGACAACATCAGACTGACAGGCCGTGGCGTCAACAAGGGCAGACGACCGCGCGCATTGTTGTCAGGTGGCAAGAAAGCATTCCGGCAAAAGTCTCGCTCAGGTCAGGACGTTATCATGGAGCGCCGGACGAAGAAGCGCTATCCGCTGAGGGTGCTCTACGTCATGGAACCAGACGTCAAGATTAAGCCGCGCTTTGCGTTTTACACCGTGGCACAGCAATCGGCACAGAAAGCCTTTGACAAGAAGCTGCCGGAGTTTCTTGCGAAAGCTCGCAAATCAGCATTCAGTAAATCACAGAGAAAGGCAGCGCGTTTGCGGCGCTAGGTTCTTCTGACGGCGTCTCCCTGCGGGTATCGCTGCACCCCGAAAAAAATCTAGCGACAGAAAATTTATAAAACACCACAGAATTTGAAATATTATTGCGCGAAAAGGTAAGAAAATCATGGGTATGACAGCACAAACATGGACGGTCTCAGCGCTGGCGGTAGAGTTCAAAATGGACAGACGCACCGTGGCAGCACGGCTTGCCGGCGTGAAGCCCGCAGAAAGCAAGGGAAACTCGAAGCGTTACCGCATGGAAGATGCAGCCAAAGCCTTGCTGGGCAAGATACCGACGGCGGAAGGCGTGCTCAGTTATGACGAGGCGCGGGCGCGCAAGATTGCAGCCGAAGCTGAGATGGCTGAGATTGAATTGAAGAAAGAACGCGGCGAGGTATTGCCGCTTGACGTCGTCAACGCAGTCAATGATGAGATATATGGCAATTTCAGGTCACGCATGATGGCCGTTCCGGCAAAGGCAGCGCCGGATATATTCGCTGCCGCTGATGTGAAAGAGGCCAAAGCTGTTTTGCGCCGGCACATCAATGAGGCTCTGCAAGAGCTTTCTGACATGATGGTGGAAACATATGAAACTGACGATACCGAATTTGCCGGCAGCGAAAGCGGCGACTGAGAGAGTTCTCAATCTGATTGCGCCGCCGCCTGAGCTTTCTGTGTCACAGTGGGCCGACCGGTTCCGGCGCCTATCACCAGAGGCATCGAGCGAGGCTGGCGTTTGGAATACGTCGGCGGCTGAATACCAGCGCGGCATCATGGACGCCATATCTGACGACAGCGTCGAGAGTGTTGTCATCATGTCATGCGCTCAGGTTGGCAAGACTGAGATGATACTCAATCTCGTCGGTTATCATATCGACCAAGAGCCGGCACCGATGCTGGTGGTGCAGCCGACGCTCGACATGGCACAGACGTTTTCAAAAGATAGGCTGGCGCCTATGCTGCGTGACACGCCAAATCTAAAGGGCAAGGTGAAGGATGCGCGCGCTCGTGACAGCGGCAACACGACATTGAAAAAGAATTTCGCCGGCGGTCACGTCACGATGTGCGGTGCAAACAGCCCGTCATCACTTGCATCGAGGCCGTGTCGTGTCGTGTTGTGCGATGAGGTTGACCGCTTTCCGCTATCAGCCGGCACAGAGGGCGACCCTGTTGAGCTGGCAAAGCGTCGTGCCGCGACGTATCACAATCGCAAATTTGTCATGGTGTCGACGCCGACCGTGGCCGGCGCAAGTCGCATCGAGGCAGAATTTGAAAAAAGCGACAAGCGCGAGTATCATGTGCCGTGCCCTCATTGTGGTCACATGCAAACATTACGGTGGTCAAATGTTCATTGGGAAACCGACAAGCCGGAGACGGCATCTTATGCATGTGAGGAATGTGGCGGGCTGTGGTCTGACGCCGACCGCTTTCGAGCAGTAAGGCGGGGAGAGTGGCGAGCCACCGCGCCATTCGTCGAGACGGCGGGGTTTCGACTTAATGGGCTTTATAGCCCGTGGACGTCGCTTGAGAGTGCCGTTCGACAATTCCTCGTCGCCAAGCGCGACCCCGCGCAGCTCCGCGTATTCGTGAACACGTTTTTCGGGGAAGTCTACGAGGAAACAGGTGAAGGTGTTGACCAGCTCGACATCATGGCCAACATCGAGCCGGCATGGCAGAAATTACCAGAGGCCGGCGTCTTGATGACAGCCGGCGTCGACGTGCAGGATGACAGGCTTGAAAGTCAGGTCATCATGTGGTCGCGCGATGAAGAGGCGCACGTCGTCGACGTGCAGACGTTTATTGGCGACCCGTCATCTGCCGGTGTTTGGAGTGACCTCGATGCATATCTGGCAAACACATGGGAAACCGAAGATGGTCGCGAATTACCTATCCGCGCAGCGTGCGTCGACAGTGGCGGTCATCACACGCAAGCCGTGTATAAATTCTGCAAGCCTCGATATGGCCGGCGCATCTTTGCCATCAAAGGTGTCGGCGGTGAGGGCAAGGCAATCGTCGGTCGGCCATCAAAAAACAATCACATCAAATGCCCGCTGTTTCCGATTGGTGTCGACACTGCGAAAGAGACAATTTATTCGCGGCTGCAAATACGCGAGGCCGGCGCCGGATATATTCATTTTCCTGACACGCTTGACGAGGAATATTTCAAGCAGCTCACAGCGGAAAAGGTCGTCAAGAAATACCACAAGGGCTTTTATAAGCGCGAATGGGTAAAGACACGCCGACGCAATGAAGCGCTTGACACTTTCGTTTATGCATACGCTGCATTGAATTGTCTCGGTGTTTCGGTTAATCTAATTGCACAAAGGTCTATTCAGCGGGCGCAAAAGGCTGAAACCGAAGAGCCGAAACAACGGCGTCGTCGGGTTCAACAGCCAAGACGCGGCGGCGGTTTTGTTAATGGGTGGCGATAATGGCGCGCAAGGTAAGTTTCACAGGGCCGCGTGAAAAGATTAAAATCAGACGCAAAGGCAGACATGCGAAAAATGCAAAGCGTCGCGACAAGAAGCAAACTTTTTTCCCGTCGGGGGTGAACAGGTAGAACATGGCAAATCTTTTCGACGCAGCAAATGCCCCAACATCAGTGCCCGATGAATTCGTCGTCGGTGATTTTGTTCAATTTAAGCAGACGCAGTTTTCGGCAGACTATTCAAACAGTCTACACACGATGCGTCTGATTGCCCGCATCTCAACAGGCGGCAGCACTGAATTTACCGTCACGGCAACAGCAAGTGACAGCGATTATCTTTTCACAATCACCAGCGCGACATCGGGTGCATATACTGTCGGGCATTATCACTATCAAATCGAAATCGAGCGCAACAGCGACAATGAGCGCATCGTCGTCGACCGTGGTGAGTTTGATGTTCTCACAGATTTTGACAACAACGTCGACGCTCGCACGCATGCAGAAATCATGCTGCAAAAAATTGAAGCCATTCTCGAAGGTAAAGCCGACGCCGACGTCAGCTCTTACAGCATCAACGGTCGCAGCCTGAACAAGTTTTCACCCGACGAGCTGGTTAAATGGCGCGACTATTACAAGGCTGAGGTCGCCGCAGAGCGACGCAAGCAACGCATCAAGCACGGTAAGGGTGCCGGCTTTACAATTCTCGGAAGGTTTTAATCATGGGCGTGTTTGATTTTCTGCGCAGAAACGCAAACCAGAAAGTGCGTCGCAGCAAGCAACTGTCGAAGCGCAAATATGCAGCGGCAGACCAGAGCCGTTTATTTGCAGATTTTCGCATCTCAGAAACATCGGCTGACGACGAGCTGAAAAATGCCCTTGCGATATTGCGGTCACGCAGTCGCGACCTTGCCAGAAACAACGAATACGCCAAACGTTATCTTAACTTGATTAAGACAAACGTCGTCGGTGAGAACGGCTTCTCGCTGCAAGTGCGTGCGCGCAATGCTGACCGGTCGCTCGATGCAGCCGGCAACAAGATTATCGAGAACGCATTTGCCTCATGGGGCCGTGCCGGCAATCCTGAAATCAGCGGTCGCATGTCATGGCTCGATATGCAGCGCTTTGTCGCCGAGACGCTGGTGCGTGATGGCGAGGTTTTTATTCGCGTGCTGCGCGGCAAGTCGCTGTCTGACGGCATTGCGTTTCAGTTTGTCGAGAGCGACCTGATTGACGAGAAGAAAAACAGCACAGAAAAGAACGGCAACAAAGTGCGCATGGGCGTTGAGCTTGACGAATACCACCGACCGGTCGCGTATCATGTGTTTCAAAAGCACCCGAACGACACATATTCGAGCTATTACTCGAACAACACGCAGCGCCATGAGCGCGTTCCGGCCAGCGAAATGCTGCACATATTCATGCCAAGCCGCACGCATCAAAACCGCGGCGAGCCATTTATGGCGCCGGCGATGTCTGCAATGAAGATGCTGCATGGCTATCGCGAGGCAGAGCTGACCGCAGCTCGTGCAGCCGCATCGAAATTTGCCGTGCTGACGACGCAATCAGGCGACGACTTTGTCGGCGACGATATGATGGATGAGACACCTATCATCGACATGGAGCCGGCGTCAGTTTACGAGCTGCCGGCAAACATGGATTTGAAACTCATTGACCCGACGCACCCGACCAGCGCGTTCAGCGACTTTGAGAAAGCAGTTCTGCGCGGCATCGCATCAGGCTTAAATGTGTCTTACACCAGCCTGTCGAATGACCTGAGTGGCGTGTCATACTCGTCAATCAGGCAAGGAACCATCGAAGAGCGTGACCATTATCGCATGCTGCAAAAGTTTCTCATTCAGCATTTCTGCGAAAAGGTCTATCGCCTGTGGCTTCGCAGCGCTCTGGATTTTGGCAGCGTTCCTATCACTGAGAACAAGTTTGACAAATTCGCCGACAACTCAAACTGGCGCGGTCGCGGTTTCGCATGGGTTGACCCGCAGCGTGAAATTCAAGCTGCGGTCATCGGCATTTCAAATGGCCTTATCAGCATGAACGACGTGGCGGCAAACTATGGTCGCGACGTTGAAGAGCTGTTCGCACAGATACAATCAGACAAAGAAATGGCAGAGCGCTATGGTCTGAAAATGGCGTTTGAACCGTTTGGCACTAAAGCACCAGCGCAGCCTGATATAGAGGGCGGCGACGATGGCGACGTATAAACCGACCGACGGCATGAAAACTGCCGCCAAGCGCGCTCTAGAATGGCGCCGCGAATATGGTCGAGGTGGCACCGCTGTCGGTGTTGCCAGAGCGCGCGATATTGTCAACGGCAAGAGCTTGTCTGAGGACACAGTCAAGCGCATGTTTTCGTTTTTCAGCCGGCACGAAACAAACAAAGCAAAGCACTACGCATCAAAAGAAAGTGACGGCGGGCCTACAGCTTGGAGAATTGCGTGGGATTTGTGGGGCGGCAGCGGAGCATTCACATGGTCGCGCACTATCGTCGAGCGCTTGAAAAAGGAAGACGAAGAGCGTAACATTGCAAACAGTCAGCCAAAGGATGAGGCAAAAGACATGACAGATTTAAGAGAGACACCAGAAGAAGTGGTCGAGCTGCCGGAAGAAGAAATGGCAGAGCGTCACATTGTTGCTGTCGAAGAAACCGACGACACCGTCACCGTTACGTTTGAAAAACACGAAGAAGAGGCGGAAGAGCCTCGCGGATATGACGGCGAAGAAGTCGATGAGGAAGAGATGGAGCGAATGTTCGATGAGAAAATTCAGCTCCGCGCGATTGCCATTGAAGAGAAAGCAATCGATGAAGATACACGCCGCGTGCGGATTGCAGTCAGCTCTGAGGAGCCGGTTCGCCGTTCGTTTGGCAATGAAATTCTTGACCATAGCGAAAAAAGCATCGACCTGTCGTTCTTGAACAGCGGTCGTGCGCCATTGCTGGACGGGCATGACCCCAACCGGCAAATCGGTGTGGTGGAGAACGTAAGCCTCGACACCGACCGTCGTCTGCGGGCAGTGGTGCGTTTTAGTCGAAACGGACTGGGTAAAGAGGTTTTTGAGGATGTGGTCGATGGTATCAAGGCCAACATCTCAGTCGGCTACGAAGTAAGCCGAATGGTGCATGAAGGTGACGAGAATTATCGCGTCGTCGATTGGGCACCGCGTGAGGTATCGGTCGTTTCAATTCCAGCGGATACCACCGTCGGAATGGGGCGCTCAAAATCTCAATCAGAAACCCCTGAAACTGAAACTCAAATCGAAGAAAGGAAAGACGATATGTCTGAAGAAAAATTCGATATTGATGCAGTAAAAGCCGAAGTTCGTGAGGCAACCGCCAAAGAAGTTCGCGAAAACACTGCAAAAGAAGTCGCTCGCATTTATGAGCTTGGTGCACGTCACCAGCAAAGCGAGCTTGCTTCTAAAGCCGTCAACGACGGCAAATCACTTGATGAATTCCGCGGCGAGCTGTTGGAAGTCATCGGCAACAAGCCTTTGGAAAACACTGAAATCGGTCTGAACGAAAAAGAAGTTCGCCAATTCAGCGTTATGAAAGCAATCCGCGCATTGGCAAACCCTGCCGACGCTAAAGCACAAGCTGAAGCTCGTTTCGAGATGGAAGCCTCTGACGCTGCACAGCGTGCGACCGGCATGTCAGCTCGCGGCATTATGCTGCCCGCCGACGTTCTGCGCGGTTGGAACCAGCGTGACCTGAACAGCTCCGACGATAGCACTCTGATTGCAGAGGATTATCGCGGTGGTGATTTCATCGACGTTCTGCGCAACGCTTCAAGCGTTATGCAAGCCGGCGCGACCACCCTGCAAGGTCTGCAAGGCAATGTTGTCATTCCGAAGAAAACCGCTGCATCGGCTGCCGGTTGGATTGCCACCGAAGGTGGTGCCGCATCGGAAAGCGAAGCAACATTCGGTTCGGTCACAATGGCTCCGAAAGTGCTTGGCGCATTCACCGACATGACACGCATCATGCTTCAGCAATCATCTTTGGATGTTGAAAATCTGGTTCGTGCTGACTTGGCTGCTGGCATTGCAACGTCAATCGACGCCGGTGCTTTGGAAGGCTCTGGCTCATCTGGTCAGCCGACCGGCATTAAAAACACGTCGGGCATTAACAACCCGACTGATTTTGCTGCTGCAAATCCGACCTTTGCTGAAGTCGTCGCGATGGAAACTGCCGTCGCTGAGGACAACGCTCTGACCGGTTCGCTGGCATACATCCTGCCGGCCAGCATGTATGGTGCCCTCAAAACGGCAACGAAAGACAGCGGCTCGGGCCAGTTTGTCGTCGAGCCTGATGGCAACATCAACGGTTATCGCGCAATCGTGTCTAACCAAGTCACCGCTGGCGACTTGTATTTCGGCAACTTTGCTGATTTGCTTGTCGGCTTCTATGGTGGCCTCGACTTGACTGTCGACACGGCTGCTCTTGCCACCTCTGGTGGCATCCGCGTTATTGCCTTGCAAACGATGGACGTGGCTGTTCGCCATGCCGTTTCGTTCGCAGTCAACAACGACGGCGCATAAGCCAAATGATGCGGGGGGCGGCTTTGGTCGCTCCCCAAATCTTTTTTGAGGTGGAAAATGTTTTATAAAGTTTTGAAAAATACCGTCGCCGCCGGCCAGCCTGTCAAGACAGGCGATGTGGTCGAGCTTGGTGATGATGAGGGCCGCGCCCTGTTGAACATGGGCCGCGTTGTCGTGGTCGATGAGCCGAAAAAGAAAGCTGCGCCAAAGCGCACAACTCGTGTCGTCAAGGATTTGGAAACACCAGAGGGTGAATAATCATGGCTGTTGAGAGCGCCGCCGACCGTGCAATCTTTGTCAGCGCCGATGATTTCGGCGTGACGGCGTCTTATACGCCGACCGGTGGCAGCGCCTCAAACGTGAAAGGCATCTTTGACAACGAATATTTCGAGACAGACGCCGGCGGTGAGGTGGCGTTTGCACTACAGCAACCGATGTTTCATTGCCGCACGGCTGACGTATCAAGCGCCGCTGAGGGCGACGCAATCACCATCAACGCTGTCGCATATACCGTGCGCAATGTGCGCCCTGATGGCACCGGCATGACCATGCTGATTTTGGAAGAAAACTGATGGCACACGTCAGAAAAAGCATTCGTGATAACATCACGACGACCTTGACCGGCCTGACAACGACCGGCAGCAATGTGTTTCAGACGCGCCTGTTTCCGATTGAGGAAAGCAAGGTTCCGGCGCTGTGCATTTACACAAAGTCTGAGGAAAGCGAATATGCGACGCTGACGACACCGCGCACGCAGATGCGAGCGCTTGAGGTTATGGTCGAGGCGTATGTCAAAGGCACTGCAAATCTGGACAACACCATCGACACGATTGCTGTTGAGGTCGAGGAAGCGCTGGCAACAGACGTGACCCGCGGCGGTAATGCGAAAGACACACGCATCACATCGGTCGACATTGAGTTTAATGGAGACGCCGAGCAATCGGTGGCGGTGGCTAGGTTCACAGTCGCGGTTGATTATGCTACGGTCGAGAACGACATTGAAGCTGCTGTCTAAAAGGTGATGAAATGAAGCGCATCAAGCTATATAATGGGAATGACATCATTGAGGTGCACGAAGATAAGGCGCCGAAAATGATTTCTGCCGGCTGGTCGACAGACGAGCCAAAAAAAACGACGACCAAAAAGAAGGCCGTCAAAATTGAAACCAAAACCGAAAAGGATGACTAGCAATGGCAACGCATACCGGTTCTGAAGGAACGCTGAAAGTCGGCAGCAATGCCGTCGCAGAAATTCGTTCTTATACCATCAATGAAACAGGCGAGACGATTGAGGACACCAGCATGGGTGACACATCTCGCACCTTTAAGGCCGGCCTGAAAACTTTCACGGCCAGCGTCGAGGTGTTCTGGGATGAGACTGACACAACAGGGCAAGGCGCTCTTGATGTCGGCTCTGAAGTGACGCTCAATGTTTACCCTGAAGGTGACGCCTCTGGTGACACATATTACAGCGGCACATCAATCGTCACGGGCAAAACTGTCACAGGTTCTTTTGATGGTATGGTCGAAGCCAGCTTTGAATTGCAAGGCACAGGCGCTCTGACCGAAACAACTGTCTAATCTCGACTGAATAGGTGGCATGATGTCGAAACTTGGTGAACAAATACGCTCGAAAACCGTCTCACAAAGGAACCGCGTTGAGGTTCCTGAGTGGGGCGACGACGAGCCGATGGTGCTTTACAGCACGCCGCTTCTGGCCGGCGAGTTTAATCGTCTGCAAAAGAAGCATCCTGACTTTCTCAACAACATGACGATGGAAGGTCTGGTCGACCTTATCGTGATGAAGGCTCAGGATGCAGACGGCGAGAAATGCTTTGACCTCGAGGATAAGCCGGTGCTGATGCGTCAGCCGGTCAGCGTGGTCAGTAATGTGGCAGCGGCTCTGATGGGTGAATTGACCTCAATCGAGGACGCGGAAAAAAACTAAAGGGCGGTCACGAGCGCTTCTTTATGTTCGCGCTTGCTGACCGCTTGAATAAGACTGTCGCGGAGATTGAAGATTTGCCCTATACTGAGCTGGTTGAATGGGCTGCATATCTTGGGATAGTAAACGATGGCGCAAGAAAATCTTAATTTCCGCATTGTCGCGATTGACAAAACGAGGCAAGCATTTGCATCGGTGCGGGGTGGATTGCAGCGCGTTCAGAGAAGCGTTTTCAACGTTCGCAATGCCGTCGTCGCACTTGGTGGCGCACTTGCACTGAGGCAGTTTGCGCAAGACATTGACGATTTGGCCAAGCTGTCAGCTCGTCTCGATGTTCCAATTCAATCATTGCAGGAATTGAGATTTGCCGCAGCGCAGACCGGCACCGAGGCAACGCACCTGACGACCGGCTTTCAACGCTTCACAAAGTCAATCTCAGAGGCAAGCACCGGCCTATCAACGCCATTGCGTGCGTTTGAAGCGCTTGGCGTGCAAATCACAAACACCGACGGCACACTGCGCGGCACTGAGGAAATACTTAATGACGTCTCCGATGGCCTAGCAAACATGCAAAACCCTGCCGACAAGGTTCGCATTGCGTTTGACTTGTTTGGTAAAGCCGGCGCCGGCATGGTCAATATGCTGCAAGGCGGCTCTGGCAGATTGCAAGAAATGCGCGACCAATTCAATAATCTGACGATTGAATTGACCGGCGACCAAGCAAAGGCCGTCGAGGACGCGAATGACCGCTTTGATTTGCTGCGACGGATATTCAACTCAATCGGCCAACAGGTGACAGCGACAGTGCTGCCCGCATTGGCTGCTATTGCGACAACATTGACGACCGTAGTGATTGCCGCTATCGACCTCAGCATCAGCGCTGTTCGTGGCTTGATGAATTCATTTGTCAGCCTCTTCAATCTGTTAAGCGGGCCGAAGATTGGCGACCTTGAAAAGTTTTCATTCGGTGAAAAGTTTCAAGACCAAATCAGACAAATCGTCGTCGCGGCGCAAGGTATAGATGTCGCAACAGCGCCTCTTGAAAACCTAACAAGCACGCTGCCGGAAGGTTTTGACCGCACCGGAACAGCGACAGAGAAGGCGCTTGACGCTTTGAAAAAATACACCGTGGCGGCGCAAGAAACGCAAGCTGCGATGGCTAACATTGCGCTGAAGGGGCTGAAGAAGCTCGAAGATAGTCTGATTGGCGTCATAAACGGCACAATGTCAGCGAAAGATGCATTCAAGAGCATGGCGCAGTCAATCATCAATGACATCATTCGCATGCAAATTCAAAAATCAATCACCGGCCCGCTTGGTGCCGCATTGGGCGATTTACCGTTTTTCAAAGCTATCGGCGGGCCTGTTCAGGCTGGTGGCTCATATGTAGTCGGCGAGCGCGGCCCTGAGCTGTTCGTTCCTAATTCTGCCGGCACCATCGTTCCTAATAAGAACATGGGCGGCGGCGGTGTGACCGTCAATCAAACTGTCAACATATCGACCGGCGTCTCACAGACCGTGCGCGCTGAAATCACTCAGCTCATGCCGCAGATTGCAGAAGC
>Ga0213864_10000121_pt1 | contig 32455 bp, 19 predicted proteins | sample PICome_5_FD_160078 | JGI IMG/M metagenome (GOLD analysis project Ga0213864, IMG submission 160078) | Coastal seawater microbial communities near Pivers Island, North Carolina, United States - PICO247 | ecosystem: Environmental > Aquatic > Marine > Coastal | place: USA: North Carolina... | reverse complement strand
CCAAGTGTCAATTTGTTTCTGCTTTTGATTACAACTCATCAGCAGAATTAAAATTGGAATTAGGTGTATTATTTTACTTTTCACGATGGTTTTCTTAAATGACGCACAACGGTTTAGCTAAACTGCGTTTTAATGCTGTTTAGGTTTTGTTATAGCTTTTTTAACTGATGTTTTCCGTTTGACGAAAAATAAAATTAATATGATAATAAAAGAAGGAAGACCACAGAACCAAAAATTACCCAGAGAATAACCAACGAGATTAACAGGATTAAAAGAGTCAACAAAATCCGAATATAAATAGTTACTTATATCATTTGAATACATATGAGCCTTATAGCGAAGCGTGTTCCCGATTATAGGGTTTAAAACGATATTTCTGATAACAAATAAAATAATAAACCATGAGGTGATTATGTAGATAGGGAAATTCCATTTATAATTAATTTTATTTATATAATCAGATATTTTAATAATTAGAAAGGTTAATACAAGCCAAATTGGGAATAAGATTAAAACTAAGTAGTCATCAATACTTGGATTAAAAACAATATTTTGAAAATCAAATGCATGAAACTCATTTTCAAATGAAGTCCAACCTGGTTTAATAAGCTCGAAACTTAATAACGGTTTTAATGTCATTAAAATAAAAACGAGAAAGTTAATAGCTCGTATTTTAAATTTTACTGATTTAGTTAGTTTTTTATTTCTAAAAAGAATTAATTCTGAAATAAATAATTGTAAAAAAGGCAAAGAAACTATTAAGAATTCATACGCATAGTATTTCAAAAAGTAATTAAAAATAGAAAATAAAATAAGCGTAAGACATAAAGTAATACTGGTTATTTTAAGATAATTAAGTATTGTGCTTTTTTGATTTACTAACCATTTTGTTGAAAGCTGTATTTTACTGTTCATAGATTATTAATTTTATGAAGTCTATTTAATTAGCTATAACGGTTAGTATATGAAAAGTAGGCGATTTCGAAGCACGAAACTTTCGGTTAAGCACAAAGTTTGATACGAGCTAAAAGCCTTGATTTCACTACTGTTTTGCCTATTTTTTATATACATTGTTATGGGCTGGTTTTGAGTTATGGGTTTTTAATTTACTGAGCCAGAAGTGCCAGAAATCCTACCCTTATAATCATATTTAACATAAAGGCCTCCAACTTTAGATACTCGTCCTTTGTAGTCATAACTAATGTAGACTGAGCCAACTTTGGATACTCGTCCTTTGTAGTCATAACTAATGTAGACTGAGCCAACTTTGGATACTCGTCCTTTGTAGTCATAACTGATGTTATCACCAGCTATCATGCCATAGGAAAAATCTCCAGTTGGAGCTGCAATTGAAAACTCTCTACCAGCCTGGTCTTCCCATTTTATTTTCATTCCTTGTCCAAAGGCAACTGTGCTAAAAGCAACAAATAAAACAATTAATAAATTCTTCATTTTTTCATTTATTTCTTCCTACTCATAAGGTTTTTAGGAATACACCCCGTTTTTTTGAGTGGATTCTGGTCTCCACTTTTGTTTATCGATTTTACAAAAAAATGTCCAATGAACTATAAAAGTTGTCCATTCATAATTCCCTTGTTTGTCTGCTATGGCTGTTTAACTTGCCCATAACGTCTCGGCTATGATTTCGGCGTGGATAAATCCCTGACTGCCTCAGGCAGGCGCAGGATTTGTCCAAAGTAGAAATCAGCCAGAACTAAGTTAGGGTTTTTGTTTGAAAGTTAATAAGCAGCGCTGAATTATAGCCAATGTTGGCAATAGTTTTTTATGATTTATCATGTAAGTCTTGTCTTCCAATGATTGTCATAATTTCGACAATGTTTTCATTGACTTTATAGTAAATACTATCAACTCCACACACGCATCGTCTGTATCCTTTTTTTATATAGTCAACTGATTCAAATGAAAAAGGTTGTTCAGCAATAATATCGAAATACTCAAAAAACGATTCAAAATATTTGTCTGCTTGTTTCATTCCAAATTTTTCAACTCCGTAGTGGTGAATCCGAATCAAATCATTTTTGGCTTCTTGAGACAGTCTGTATTTAGCCATTAAGCATTGATTTTGACTGAGCTAAAATACTTTCTTTATTGTCATTCGTAAATCCGCTATTTTCAGCCTTCTCCAGTTTAGCTCGAATCCAGTCAATTTGAACCTGCTGCTTACGAGCTTGTCTGATCAAGTCATTAACCAACTCACTTTTACTTGAGTATTCTTTATTGTCGACTTGGGCTTTAAGCCATTCGTCATTCGGTTTTGTAAATGATATGCTTTGTCTTGACATAATTATGTGTATTTGGTGTAAATGTACACCAAAAAAGAATCAAAAGCAACCTTTGGTACAGGGCTAATTCTTTTCTTTAATAGCCCTTAAATTTTGAAAAATAAAAAAAGTCTCTTACGAGACTATAGGCTTATTAGACTAAAATCAGAGTTGTTGTAATTATTGCCAAAGTTAAATCTAAACATTTATTAATTAAACCAAGTTAATGCGACAGAACCACCAACAGTGCTATTGCGCATAAAAAGAAGCTGATAAGTTCGATTTTTCCAGAAAAAATAGAATTTGACGGAAAAAAATGTCGAACTACAAGAATCAACGATGTGTTGAGGTATATCTTATTGATTGATAAGGGTTTAGATCAAAACAAAAAGGGACAAATCTCAAAAAAATTGAGTTTGTCCCGTGTGGTGGAGAAGAGAGGAGTGAAATCGAACTATTTTATGGAGGATTTAGTTATTTTCAGAAAAAATTATTGATTCATTAACCATTTCTGATATTGATTTTCCAACTCCAACACAACATTTGGATATTCATTAGCTAAATTAATTTGCTCTGCAGGATCATTTTCAAGGTTAACCAACCATCTATTGGAACTAAAAGTAATTTGCTTGTTACTAGAGTCATAGGGATTACCAATGAGTTTCCAATTTCCTTTTCTTGCTACCCACATTTCGTTGAATTTCCAGCAATATCCATTTGTGTGCAGTGTGTTATGTTTAGAATCATTAATTATTGGGACTAAACTTTTACCATCTATATTGGTAGTATCCAATTTAATGCCACATAATTCTGCAAGGGTTGGCATCCAATCTGTGTTTACTGCAAATTGGTCTCTTATTTCACCTTTTGGGATTTTGTTTTTCCAACTGATAGCGGCAGGTACTCTAATTCCACCTTCAAATAAAGATTGTTTTGCACCACGATAAATTCCTGAATTACCACCTCCAAAATGTGCTCTCTCTTCTGTTGAGTGCCCATTATCTGATTGAAAGACAATAATAGTATTTTCTAAAAGATTTAATTCTTCTAATTTAACCATTATAATACCAATTTTATCATCAAGTGTTGATAAAAAAGCATTGTATAAAATTCTTGGATAACTAACATTCTTCTCTTGATAGTATTTTAACCATTTTTCATCACCTTGATAAGGGTAGTGAGGCATATTAGTAGCAAAATACACAAAGAAAGAATCATCTTTATTGGTTTCAATAAATTTAATAGTTTCATTGACCATTAAATCCGGAAAGAATTCTCCATCAAAAAAAATTTCCTTACCATTTCTGTATAAATCGTGCCTGTTTGGTCCATTCCAGTAAAAAAAATGAGAATAATTATCTATACAGCCGACGTAATGTCCAAAAGAATAATCAAAACCTTGTTCATTAGGTAACATTCCTTTTTGAGTTCCCAAATGCCATTTTCCAATATGTGCTGTTTTGTAGTTTGCATCTCTAAACATTTCGGCCATTGTATAATTTTTGCCTGATAAGCCATTAATTACTTTGGATTTTTTTGGATCTACATTTCCTGGTACACCAGCCTTTTGAGGTGTTTTTCCAGTCAATAAGGAAGCTCTTGACGGCGAGCAGATTGGTGAACCATAAAACTGTGTAAATTTCAAACCACTATTCACAATCCTATCTAGATTTGGTGTTTTTAAATCTTTCGCGCCAAAACTATTTAAGTCAATAGAACCTTGATCGTCTGTGTATATTATAATTACATTTGGTTTCTGTTGAGAATAAAGCAAATTCCCACTAAAAAAAATAATTGTAAATAAAATTGAATAAGAGAAATGTTTCATGATGTAAATTTTATTTTAAAAATCCTTTTTGACGTCCAATACAATTAGACTATATTCTGTACTCAACCCATTTCCTAACGCAGTTAAACAGTTTACATAACTATATTACCCGGTTAAAATGGTTGCTCTACTTGTTCTAGAAATGGAATTTGATATCAAATATTTTTCTAAAAAACACACCTTTGTTGGCCAATTTTTTGATGTCTTTATTCTGTGCAAAATCTTTTAAAGTACTGCTATAAATTTCCCATGCTTGTCCCGTATATGACAGACACGATAAATAAAATATTAGGTTTTGGTGAGTTTTTTTGTTGAGTTTTATTGACTTGACTTGCTAGAAGTTAAGGCTAATAAAATTAAATGCGATGTTAAAATTCTGTCTATCATACGATTAATTTTTAAGAGATTTGCTTAATGAAAATGGTGTAAGTTTTAGTTTACAACCCCATTTTTTATTAGGAATCTTATCTAAATCAAATTCAAATGTTCCTCCATTTTGTATTGTATTATAATTTAAATAATTGTACTTGTATTTTTTACCATTTAATGTGGTAGATTGAATGTAAAAATTATTTTTCGAGTTGTTTTTAGAGGTAATTGTAAATGTATTCCCGTTTTCTAAATGTAAGGTTGCCTTCTTAAATAGTGGACTTCCTAAAACATACTCATCTGTGGCTGGTGTTACAGGATAAAATCCTAAAGCACTAAAAACATACCAAGCAGAGGTTTGTCCATTATCTTCATCACCACAATATCCATCGGGTGTTGCTTGATATAATTTGGTTAGAACAGTTCTTACTTTCTCTTGACCTTTGTATGGTACACCTGCATAATTGTATAAATAAATCATGTGTTGTATAGGTTGATTGCCATGTGCATAATTACCCATATTTACAATTTGCATTTCACGGATTTCATGAATTACATTGGAGTAATAAGAAGAATCGAACTTTGGTGGCGTTGTGAAAACGGAATCTAATTGTTTGATAAAATTTTGTTTACCACCCATTAAATCCATTAAACCATGAACATCTTGAAAGACAGACCAAGTATAGTGCAAACTATTTCCTTCTGTAAAAGCATCTCCCCACTTTAAAGGATTAAAAGGAATCTGAAATGTACCGTCTTTGTTTTTTCCACGCATTAAATTAGTACCTGTATCAAATACATTTTTATAACGGTAAGATTGTTGATAATACTTTTGTGCAACTTTTGGTTTCCTCATTTTGGTTGCCATTTGCCCAATACAAAAATCAGCATAGGCATACTCTAACGTTTTTGCTGTATTTTCTCTAATTTTCACATCATAAGGCACATAACCTAAAGTATTGTAATAATTTAACCCTTCTCTACCTACAGACCTTACTGGTCTTCCTTTTTCAACAGTCGCATTTTTTAGGATTGCTTCAAATAACAGATTGGCTGTATTTTCATTTTTAATGTTTCCTTTTATATACGCATCTGCAATAATTGAAGCAGAATTAGAACCAATCATAACTGCTCTGTGTCCAGGACTTGCCCATTCTGGTAACCAACCAGATTCTTTGTAGGTATTGGCTAAACCTTCCATAAATTTGTTGTTCTGCTCTGGATACATCATATTAAAAAAAGGAAAAACCGCTCTAAACGTATCCCAAAAGCCATTGTCTGTAAACATATAACCTGGTAAAACTTTACCATTATAAGGGCTATAATGCATCATTTTATTATTAGTGTCAAACTCGTAAAAAGTTCTTGGAAATAATAAAACTCGGTATAAACAAGAATAAAAAGTTCTGATATGATCTATATTATCATCTTCTATTTGAATGCGTTGCAATTCTTTTTCCCAAGCGTTTTTCGCTTTTTGCTTTGTAGTTTCAAAAGAATCTTTGCCAATTTCTCTATCTAAATTGATTTGTGCTTGTTGTGGACTAATAAATGATGATGCCACTTTTACACGTACTTTTTCTCCGCGTTTGGTTTTAAAACCAATAATTGCACCTACATGTTTTCCTTGGCTTTCTAATGTATTTTTTTGCAATTTCCAGTTGTTATGCCAAGTGTGGGTAATTTCAAAATCTTTATCAAATTCTGCTACAAAAAAGTTGTGAAAATTTTCTGGAACTCCTTTTCTGGCGTTTCTACAATAGCCAATTATTTTACGCTCTTTAGGTAAAATATTAACCATAGAACCTTTAAAAAAAGCATCTAAAATTATGTATGAAGTTTCTTCTTCAGGAAATGTAAATTGAAAATGAGCTGCTCTTGACGTTGGTGCAACTTCTGCAACGACATCATAATCTGCTAAATAAGTACTATAATGATATGGTTTTACAGTTTCTGCTTTGTGCGAAAACCAAGATTCTCTTTCGTCTTCTTGATATTTTAATTCACCAGTAACAGCCATAAGAGAAAAGGCTGCATAGTCATTTAACCAAGGACTGGGTTGATGCGTTTGTTTGATACCTCTTATTTTATTATCATTATAATTATAGGTCCAACCATTTCCCATTTCTGCAGTCATGGGTGTCCAAAAATTCATACCAAAAGGAGTAGCAACTGCTGGATAGGTATTTCCATTGGATAAATCTTTATTAGAATCAGTACCCATTAATGGATTCACGTAATCCACCAAAAAAACCTTGCTCTTTTGTTGACTAAAAAGTGCGTTAATTGAAAAGAATGAGATGAATGTTATTATTAATACATTACCAAAATATTTACGTTTAATAAAAAACTTAGCTGACAATATTGCAGCAACTAAAACAGTAGTTGTACTTTTTATAAAACTTAGGCTTTGCATAATTCAGCTGTCATTAATTTGCAGGTTCTACTCTGTATCTGCGTTTTATTCTAATCTCTGTCATTTTTCGCATTTCCTCTAAGGACAAATCCATTTTATACTCTTTTTGCAACTCTTTTAATCGAACTTTTAAACTGACTATCAAATTTTTATGTTCCTTATTTTTGATAATATTGTGTATTTCATTTGGGTCTTTTTCCAAATCAAACAACTCCCATTCATCCATATTGTAATAGTAATGAATTAACTTGTATTTATCAGTTCTTATACCATAATGTGGCTGTACATGATGCCAATAAGGAAACTCAAAATAATGGTAATACACAGCATCTCTAAAAGGTTTTTCTATTTTATTTTCTAAAATAGGCAGAAAGCTTTTTCCCTGCATATCTTTGTGTGTTGCAATACCAGCAATATCTAACAAGGTGGGGCCATAATCGATATTTAATACCAAATCGTTATTTACAGAACCTGCTTTTATTTTCTTTGGATAACGCACTAACAATGGCATGTGCATAGATTCTTCGTACATAAATCGTTTATCAAACCAACCATGTTCGCCTAAATAAAATCCTTGGTCTGATGTGTATACCACAATTGTGTTTTCTGCTAAACCACTTTTATCTAAATAATTTAAAACTTCTCCAATAGCATCATCAGCAGCCTTTACACAGCGTAAATAATCTTTTATGTAACGTTGAAACTTCCAATTTTTGCGCTCTGCATCGCTCATTTTAGCATCAGGCGTCCAAAATTCGCCATCTTCATTTCCGTATTTATTCCAAGCAATCAACTGCTCTTCTGATAATCCTTTTGGTGGTTTTATTTTTACATCTTTTCTGTTCATATGACCATCAATTCGCATCCAAGCATCTTTTGCTCCTTTTCTACCTTTGTAATCATCATTAAAAGTAGCTGGATGTGGAATGGCTACATCTTTTAAATAATCTGCATATTCTGGAGCTGGATCCCAAGGTCTATGAGGCGCTTTGAACTGGTACATTAACATGAAAGGCTTATCAGTTTTGCCCTTATTTTTTAACCATTTTAAAGCATCTTCTTTAATAACAGTTGTAGAATATTTTCCTTTTTCTTCTATAATACTATCATTAGACGTCTCAAAAACTGGACTAAAATATGAACCTTGACCTTCTTTGTTAAAAAGGACTTTGTAATAATCAAAACCAGTTGGTGCAGTACCTAAATGCCATTTCCCAATTACAGCTGTTTCATAACCATTTTTTTGTAATATTTTAGGAAACGTTTCCAGAGAAGAATTGAAATCGCCTCCGCCTTCATTTTTGAAAAATCCATTTACATGAGCATATTGACCGGTTAAAACAGATGCTCTTGAAGGTCCACAAATAGAATTGGTGCAGAACATATTGTTAAATCGCATACCTTCATTGGCGATTCTATCAATATTTGGTGTGGGTGCTATTTTAGATAAATATCCTTGATAAGCGCTAATTGCTGCCAAAGCATGATCATCTGTCATGATAAACAGAATATTTGGTTTTTTAGCCACCTCTTTTTCTGTATCAGTTTTACAGCTGAAAAAAACTAAAACCAAAACCAAATAAACGATACGTAATTTCATGATACTAATTTTCATTGATTCTTATTGAGGTATTTTAGCATCTTTCCCCCAAGCCTTGTTAGGTAATTCTCCTAATTCTAGCGTAAGTGTAGCTCCGAGCATAATTTGTTCGTGAGAAATGTATGGTGTATTAATTTCCTTACCATTGATGTAGGCTTTTTGAATATACTTTTTGGTTTTACTTGCTCCTTTTGCGATCACAGTAAAAGTTCTACCATTTTTAAGTTTGATGGTAGTTTTCTCAAAAATAGGGCTGGTAATATTATAATAAGGTAAACCTGGGGTTACAGGGTAAATCCCCATAGACGAAAAGACTACAAAGGCAGTCATACCTCCACCATCTTCATCTCCAGGGATACCAAAAATATTATCCTTAAACCATACATCCAATAAAAATCGTGTACGTTTTTGCGTTTTCCAAGGTGCGCCAAAATAATTATATAAATAGGGTATGTGAAAAGAAGGTTCATTTCCCATAGAGAATTGCCCAACCATACCTGTTGAGTTAGAACCATCTATATAAAAATCATTTTTTCTAATGCCTAGACCTTCTCTAAACAATTGATCCAATCTATCTTCAGCTTTTTGCTTACCACCTAATAAATTGGTTAAACCTTCAATATCATGTTGTACAGACCAAGCGTAGGTCCAACCGTTATTTTCATCATAATAATTTCTGTAGCCTCTACCACCATCTAATTTTGGGTTTATATTTAGCCAGTTACCATCTTTATCTTTTGGAATAAACAAACTTTTTTTAGGATGCCATAACAATTTATAATTCTTTGCTTTAGGAGCGTATTCTTCATAATCATTGGTTTTACCTAATTCTTTTGCAAATTGAGACAACGCCCAAAAATCATAACTGATACCTAATGAAACTGGAACTGGTTGGCGTTTTTCAAAATCATCCACATTGGCCACCGTTTCTTTTTCCCCTTTTTTTAATGACGGAAAATAACCGTTCTTGTGATAAAAATCATCTAAAGGCCCTCTTGGATTTCCTTGACGCCAAGGAATAAAAGTTCCCTCGATTAAGTTTTTCTTGACACCCTCATAAGCTTTCTCAACATTGTATTTTTTTAATCCCTTTCTGTAACCATCAATAAAAATTGCTGATGAGTGATACGAATTCATACATAAATGATTTGCATATACTTGCGGAAATGTTGGCATCCAGCCACTTTGCTCATACATGGTAACGTAAGAGTTTAGTACGTCATTCTCTAAAGGTGGATCAATTATCGTTCGTAAGGGATGTGTTGCTAAATAGGTATCCCAAATCCAATCATCAACATAAAAAGAACGTTTACTTTTGTGTACTTTTTTATCGTAACCACTATAATATTGTCCGTATTCATTTATATCTACCATACGCTCATAGGTGCGATATAATGACGTGAAAAATGTTCTTTTTTGGGCAGTTGTGCCTCCTTCAACCTGAATTTGATTCGCTATATTTTCCCAAGCTTTTTTTGCAGCAACAGTTATTTCACTGAAATTTTTTTTTGCAATTTCTTTGTTAAAATTCTCTTTAGCTTGCTTTTTACTTACATAGGAAACTGCATATTTTAAATATAGTGTTGATTCTCCTTCTTTAGGTGCTGTGATTTTTAGTTGTGAATTATTAAATGTAAAGTTTGTATTCTTAATTGGAACATTATTTTCATTAACAACCTCTGCATAAACATAAATGGTGATTACATTTTCAACTGCATACTCTCCTCTTGTTTTTTTACTTCTTTTTTCAGTAATACTGAAGGATTTTTTTCCATTTATAAAAATCATATCCTTTGTACCTTTCATTAAGATATGCTTATTTTTTCCTTTTGGAAATTCAAACTTGTAAATAGCAGACTTTTTTGATGGTGTAAAACTTACTCTAATATCATCTTCTATCAAATAGGTTGAATATAGCCAAGGGTGTACCACTTCTAAATCATGATCTATTGGCATTCCTTTTTGCCAAAGATAAGGCCTCATAGTACCTGAAGCTACCTTCATTTGCAAAATGCCTGGACGCCTGTGGGATGTGACTTGTAATGGGAAACCTTTCACGATATCTGATATGTAATCCTTTTTTAAAGGAAACATACGCAGCATTTGATTAGGTAAATGAACGGTTGGATATGTTGGCACTAAAAAACGAGATACATTGCCAATTCTTGGATCTATGTATTTAGTATTGTCCTCTTGAGCGTTAACAATTTGATTTAAAATTAAAATAGTAAATAAAAGAAGTTTTCTCATGAGTAAATGATTTTGATATAACTAAAGGCTATCGTTATAAAATCAAATAAACTTCTGAATACTTAATTTATGGTTAATATTCACTTAATTTTTATACCTTTCTATTGCCATTGTTTTCTGTAGGCAGTCAATAATTCCAATTTTTTATTACCGACTAGTTTTTAAAGATTTTTGCTGCACTCTTTTTCCCACTAGTTTAGCTTCTGATTAAAATTCTTCCCTATTTTTCTTTAATTTCTTTCGCCATTCAAATCGGTCAGTATTTAATGACAGAAGTTTTTCTTTTTTACCATCAGAGAGGTTTCTCGAGATTTGCCAACATTTTCTTCTGTATAGCATTATTTAATTCGGTTATTTATATCCATTTCTACTCTCCAAATTTTGTATTTGTATAGGGCTGTAAATTATAATAGATATAGTGTCATTTAAATGCAGTTTACTTTATATTAATTTTCTTTTGGATACACCCAGATAATGTTTAGAGTTATTCTTTTCTAACCATTCTAATAAGCTCTTACGCAATTTTTCAGCTTTTTCTTGGTACTTTCTTCTATCCGGATTTTTCCCTAGCAAATTTTTCATTTCATATGGATCATCATTCAAATTATACAAGGCATTAAGTACCTTTGATTCTTCGGTATAAGGCACCATTAATTTCCACCCGTTTTTAACAATCATATAATTGGGTTGAATAGGCCCCCTGTAATCCCATTCAGTTACTATGTAATTTTCACGGAAAGTTGGCTGATTTTCAATCAAATCTCTTAAACTTTTGCCATCCGATTTATGATTTCCGACTCTTAAATAATCCATAATGGTGGCAAATAAATCAACGTTTGAAACATAGCCATTTACAATGGTGTTTTCTTTAATTTCTTTTGGTGATTTTATCAATAATGGAACACGAGAAGATTCTTCATAAAACACATTTTTTTCTCGCATTCCATGGGCACCCAGCATTTCTCCATGGTCACTTGTAAAAATTACCATTGTGTTTTCTGAAATACCCTCATCTTCTAGAGTTCTAATTATTTTCCCAATCCATTCATCTAACTCAGTAATTAAACCATAATAATTTGAAATCATATATTTTATCTTATCCTTATCTGCATATTCTGTCAATAAATGCCTTCTATTGGCATGGATATAAGGTGAGTTTTCCATATTATCTTTTATGCTAATTGGTATGGGCATTTCTTTAGGATTGTACATACTGTAATAAGGTTCTGATACAATCATAGGCGCATGTGGAAAGTGAAAAGATGCTGTTATGCTAAAGGGTTTATTCCTTAATCTTTTAATAGCATCAATGGTTTTTTTCGCATAAAACGCTGTTATCGAATGCTCTTTTGGGATGCTTGACTTACCATGATAATTGGGCTGAGAATACCTCTTATTCGACTTTTTAACATCGTTGTATGTTTTTCCATAATCAACATCTATAGGGTCTGGAGTATATGATCTTTCTGAGAAATAATCTACCAGTTCTCCCTCTAAAGGTTCTTTTTTTGGTAACACTTCGTCTAAGTAATCCAGATACATGAATCTTTGTCCTTGAGGACCGAATATATATTTACCATTTTTTGAATACTTTTTTTCATTTTTGTAAACAGTAGAATGAGAGGTCAAAACGTGCCATTTTCCATAATACTCTGCATGATACCCTTTTTCAGTAAGGATTTCATCAAATGTTTTCATAGTCATGACCGGTGTATCATCGTAATAATATGTTTTATCATTTGTATTGACTCCATGCGTGTTAACGGTTGTTCCTGTTAAAATTGAAGATCTTGCTGGTCCGCATACAGCCACGGGGGTATAAGCGTTTTTGAAGTATGCTCCTTGTCGAGCTAATTTATCAAGATTGGGAGTTTTTACGATGGAATTTCCAGCAATACTTAAGGCATCATATCTTAGCTGATCTACGATAATGAAAAGTAAATTTGTGTTTTCCGACCGATTAGAGAACTTAGGTTTATGATTAGTTGATTTGCAGTTTAGTAAGAAAACTAAGCCAATGAGTAATGTTATTTTATTCATGGATATTTTGTATAAATTTGTATGAGAAAACCCTATAAATTCCCCTCCCTTTTGTTATGTGCTCAGTAATATTATTATTGTTTTCTTGAAGTTTGAAGATTTTAAGTTCTGAATCATTGTTTAATAAAACCTTTATTTGATCATTGGTAAAGGTGTACGAAAACTCCACAAATTTGTTGTTTGTAGAATTTTCTAAAATCCCTTTGCCGTTATTATAAAACGTAATTTTTTTATCGTTTTTCCCCCAAGTTCCCAAAATCTTATCCAATGTGATTTTATTTGAAGGATACCTATTTTTCAGTCTTTTTTCTAAGTTAATCTTTACAGAATCCATATTTTTATTCAGTAAAAAACCATTATTAAACATTTCTGCAATTTCCAAAACACTTTTTTTAAAAACATCTGGAATATTTGGATTTAGCGTGGTGTGGTTGATGTTCTTATGCAGTAAAACTTTTGCATTACCCCCTTTAGATTTAATTTTTTCTGCAAATTTTTGACTTTGAGAGTAATGACAAAGCATATCCGAATCTCCGTGAATTAGAAGTGAATTAGCAGGGTTATTTCTTAGGTTATAATATGCACTTGCTTTTTTACTTTTTATTTTGGTGTCTAATCCATAGATTTTTCTTGCTTCATTGCTAGGAAATGGTGATAATTCAATTGAATGATCTACCAAATTATACATGCCTTCTAAGCCGATATATACTTTACAATTTTTATATTTTTGAGCTAGTATTGCTGATAAAGTAGAACCGGCTGAAGCTCCTCCAAAAGCAATTCTACTTATATCTGCATTGAATCTTGAAGCATTATCAAAAAACCATTTTACAGACGCTTCCAAATCCTCAATAGCATTTTCAAAATTGGCATTGTTTCCTTTGCAGCGGTATGCTAATCCTACATAAATAATCCCTAAACTATTTACTAAAAAATCAGAATCTGCTGACAAACTAGCTTTCGGAACTTGATTTTCATCACCACCATTCCAGCCACCACCATGAACAAAAAAATAGACTGGTCGTTTATTAAGCCCTGTGTTAGAAGGTAAATGAATTAATATGGGTATTTCATAGCCTGATACTTTTACTGCAATTTCATTTATGATTTGTGAAAAAGCTTCTTTTTGTGCGATTAAAAGTAGGAATAAAAGCAAAACTCGTTTACCTGTCATATATATCATTTAACAAAATCCCCATATGGTCTATTTGGAAAACTTTTTAAAGTTTTTATTAGTAAACTCTTAAGCTTTTTTAATTCTTTGTGGTTTTCGCTATACAGATTGGTTTTTTCTTTTGGATCATTTATTAAATCAAAAAGTTGATCCCTTTCAAAGTACAATGGGTTATGTCTAGACGAATGGTACCCTAGATGAGAATTTCTAGTATAATAAGGCAAGGGGATTTTTCTATTTTTAAATCCGTTAAACATTTTTCCTTTTAGAATTTTTTGTTCCTTCTCTGAATCGTATCTCACGCTGATGTATTTCCACTCTTTTGTGGCAATCGCTCTTGCATAGCCTAATTCGAAATACAAATAATCATGTACTGGTTTTTTACTCCCAAATAAAACGTTCTTAATACTCACCCCATCAAATTGATTTTTTATTTTTGAATTATAGCCAACTAAGTCCAAGAATGTGGGGGTAAAGTCAATGTTTTGTACCTGTCCATGATATACGGAATTTGATTTAATACCATTCGGCCAATGAACAAGTAAAGGTACTTTTATTCCACCTTCATATAAGGTGGTTTTTCCATAGTTATAAGATCCATGATCAGAAGTTATGACAATGATTGTATTATTATAAATACCCTCATCTTTTAGTTTTTGAACCAAAGCTCCTATAGCATAATCAAACCATAGTAGCCAAGCATGATTAGGATCTTTCCCTAATGACTTAATTTCATCTTTTATTTTTTGTCTTGAGGGCAAATATGAATATGATTCGTCAACATATCCTTCCCCAGTAAATTTCGGATTTGCATCCAAACCGTGTTTGTATTTTCCATTTTTCTTTATCCATGGCGCAGGACCATGCGGTATAGTTTCTGAATAGTATAAAAAGAATGGTGATTCTTTATAGGTTTCTATAAAATCAAGAGCGGCTTTATTTTTCCATTCAACATTATGAACATTCAACGAGTCGTTGTAAATTTCTCTCAAGTTACCTCCATATACAGCTTTTGCATAATCAAATCCATATTCTTTAATTATATCAACCCAAATCTGATGATTATGCGCCGCCGCTTTTGAAACCTCTTCAATATTGGGGTCAGAATTCTTTTCAAATTCTTTAAACCCATTTTTTACCCAATTTTTCCGCTGTAAAAGCTTATCATGCTCCATAATATGGCTTTTACCTACAAAACCAGTTTTATAGCCTTGAGTTTGTAATAATTTTGGAAGGTTCTCTTGATCATATTCGAGTTCAGTATTATTTTCTACTCGGGTCATAGTTCCGAGAGGGTGTTGTTTCATAAATACCTTACCTTTGGATCTACTAGCATATCTTCCTGTAAGCATAGAGTATCTGCTTGGAGAACATACAGAACTAGACACATAAGCGTTTGTAAAAATCATTCCCCCTTTTGCCAAACTATCTATTATTGGGGTATGAACCTTATTATCTCCATTAAAGCCAAAGGGTCTAGATTGAATCTTCTTTTCATTTTCCATTGGCACAATAGAACTTTGATCATCTGTCATGATAAAGATGATATTGGGTTTATTTGTGTTTTGTCCAATAAACTTTTGAGTGCCTATTAAAAGCAAAAATAATAGCGTAATTGATTTGGAATTCTTTAAAGTCATATTCATTATTTTTTACTCATTTCCTGCACGCCAATTCCAGGTATTTGTTTTTTAAAATCCTCATAATAATTTCTTAGAAGTGCTATGGTATTTTGGTTGTCTTTATGGTTAATTCCGTTTTGAAGCTCCAGTGGGTCCTTAATTCTGTCAAAGAACATATCTCCAAATTCACGGTAGTCTTGTCTTGGATTTACAGGGTTGGTTTTCATAATTCCTAATTTTGCATTCTTGCTAATTACGGCTGCTTGAAACCAACTTTCAGATACGATATACTCTCTTTTTAAAGGTTTATTTTTAAATAATAACCTAGAAAGTGATTTTCCTTCTAAAGAGTATTCTAATTGGGGAGTTTTTAAATCTAAAACTTCAATTAAAGTAGGAATGATATCTATCAAGCTCACAAGTTCAGCATTGTGTTTGCCTTCATTTGTATTTCCTGGAATCCTTATTAGCAAGGGGATATTTAATATATCTTCATATATATTATGTCCTGCCGCGGCCTTTTCAACCATTCCATGATTTCCTACAAAATCGCCATGATCTGAAGTATAAATAATAATCGTTTCTTCTTTAATTTTTGCCTTGTCAAGAGCTTTTAAAATTTCCCCAATGTAGTGATCCACTTCTGTAACCAAAGCATAATAGGCCCCTATGTAATTCCTCCATAACTGTTCATCCTCAAAGGCCTTATTCATATTCCAAACTTTGTTGCCGCCATTCCTCTGGAATTGTAATAGTGGCGGTAAATCCTCTTTAGGTTGGTAAAAACTGGCTGGCATTTTTATGCTACTTTTTAATTTAGTTCCATTTCCCCATTCAGAAACATCATACATGTCCATAAACTTTTTTATGGGAGTATAGGGTTGATGAGGTCTGTAAAAAGAAGCAAAACAAAAAAATGGGACTTTGCTATTTTTTTGTTGTTCAATCATTTGTATTGTTTCTTTTGCGGTATAGGCCTCCATTGAATATCCGAAAGGTAAATTTGAAACACGTGTCCCTAAATCTCCTATTGGTATTTTTTTATTTTCGTCAATACTGCCCTTTGGACCTTTCCCAAATTCTGCCGCCCAATCATAAGAAAATTCAGATTGATACCCCTGAGCTGTTATCCACTCCAGATAGTTTCCGTCATCTCCTTTTTCTGGATGCACTTCTTTTCTTACATCCCATCCATAATCTCCACTGCCTTTTAGGTGTCTTTTTCCAAAAGCATAGGTTCTATAGCCATTGAATTTAAATATACTGGCTAAAGAAGTGGCCTTATCCGTTATTGAAGTTTCTTCAGTATTGTCCATCAAACCTAAAGTTCTTGGATACAAGCCAGTCATTAAAGACATTCTAGAGGGAACACAAATCCCTCTTGTGGTATATGCTCTGTCAAAAACAACAGATTCTGTTGAAAACCGGTCTAGATTAGGCGTAATTACATCTGGATGATTTTCAAAACCCATTGTTTTTTTATTATGTTGATCAGAAAATAGGATTAAAACATTTGGTTTTTTCTTACGAATAGGTTTTAAGGATTCATTTTTTAACCCTAATGCCACCATAATGAAAAAAACATTGAAATAAATTTTTAACATACTCTCAATTTATTATTCAAACTATTATAATAATTCAAAATTACTTCTAATCTCCTTCTTTTATTAGGACTCGATAACCATACCATGCAATAAAACCAAAGCAAAATAATGGTAAAATAAAAGAGAAATTGATTTCAGGAACACCTAAAAAAGAAGTATCTGCAACTCCAGGACCACCAGCATCTATAATTTGAGCTTGTAATTTTGGCAAGGTTGCCCCACCAACAATAGCCATAATTAAACCAGCTGAGCCTACTTTAGATTGTTCTTCCGTTAAATCGCCCAAAGCAATACCATAAATGGTTGGAAATTTTACAGACATACAGAAGGATACTGCTACCAAACAGTACAAACCAACTTTACCTTCAATAAAAATAACGCCTGCTAAAAAGGCAATACCTAATAAAGAGTAATACATCAACATTTTACCAGAACTTAAAAAACGTAATAAGTACGTACCTAAAGCTCTGCCAATAATAAAAATAATAAATGCTGCTATTTGATAGTTTCCTGCTGTAACACTATTTATTCCAATGGCTTCTGCATATTGGTAAATGTACGTCCAACACATAATTAAACAACCCACATGGCATATTTGAGAAATAACCCCTAAAACATACTTGGTGTTTTTGCCTAAAACTTTAAAAGTCTCTCCAATTTTTGGCATTGGACCTTCTTCCTTACCTTGAGGCATTTTGCTAACTAAAAAAAGAATAAAAACTGCAGCAATTACCAACCCTAATATTACATACGGATTGCGAATCACCAACAAATCCGATGTTCTTATACTGGTTTTGGTAGTTTCTGCCAACCCGCTAAAGTTCTCAATATCATCCGATTGTAAATTTTTAAGTACAAATTGTTGTGCTACTAACAAACCAGCCAATAAGCCTATTGGATTAAAAGCTTGAGCTAAATTAAGACGTTGAGTTGCAGTTTTTTTATTACCCATAGAAAGGATATATGGATTTGCCGCTGTTTCTAAAAATGCCAAACCAAAAGTTAATATATACAAGCCTAAACAAAAAAACATAAAACTTTCTGTTTGTGCCGCAGGATAAAATAACAATGCTCCTGTTGCATACAAACCTAGCCCGATTAAAATACCAACTTTGTAAGAATATTTACGCATAAACATTGCAGCTGGTAAAGCCATACAAAAATAGCCACCATAAAATGCAGTTTGTACCCATGCGGCTTCTGAATTTGTCAATTCTAATACCTTTTTAAAAGCTTGAACCATAGGGTCTGTTACTGCATTTGCGAAACCCCAAAGCGCAAATAAAGAGGTAACTAAAATAAAGGGTATTAGATGTTTTTTCGGTACAATTGGCATTTTAGTAGTATTATTTTGTTAGTTTTATTTTGGTAAATTCCCCATAACAAATTCTAGAATTCCTCCAGAAACTAATTCCTCGTGAGTAAAAAATGGGCTTTTTAATTGTTTGCCATTTAATGTAGCTGATTCGATATACTTATTCTCTTGAGAATTATTATTTGCTTTAATTGTAAATGTATTTCCTGAAGGTAAATTTATCACAGCCTCATCAAATATTGGACGACCAATTGAATAGGTGGTATTTCCTGGACTAAAGGAATAAAAACCCATGGCATTTAATACATACCAAGCACTCATTTGTCCACAATCTTCATTACCTGCTAATCCATTAGGTTTGTTAAAATACAACTCTCGCATAATTTTATCAGTCAATTCTTGGGTTTTCCAAGGTTGTCCTACAAAATTGTACATGTGCGTAATATGATGACTGGGTTCATTCCCATGTGCATATTGGCCAATTAAACCTGAAATATCACCAGAAACATCATCACCTATTAGTTCTGAACTTGTAGAAAATAGTACATCTAAATTTTTAATAAAGGTTTCTTTACCACCTACTAAATTTATTAAACCATCTACATCATGAGGCACAAACCAAGACCATTGAAAGGCATTCCCTTCAGTATAATCATCTTTTCTATGTCTTGAAAAACGAGGATTAAAAGGTTCTCTCCATTTTCCATCTGAATTTTTACCGCGCATAAAACCAGTTTCTTTATCATAATATTGGGTATATTTTTTAGAGCGTTTCATGTACAGATTATAATCACCTGTTCTACCTAAATCTTTAGCCATTTGTGCAATACACCAATCGTTATAAGCATATTCTAACGCTTTGGAAACCGATTCATTTTCATAATCTGCAGGAATGTAATCATGATTACTGTGATACCATTTACCTTTCGGCATTAAAATTTGTTGAACTGTTTTTGATGGGAAATTCACGTTCACTGTATCGTACTTTGAGGCATGGACAATAGCTTTGTAGGCTTTTTGAACATCAAAACCTTTAATGCCTTTTTTGTATGCATCAACAATAACGGGTACTGAATGATAGCCTATCATACAACCTGTATAATTGGCTTGTAATTCCCACATTGGCAATACACCACCTTGGTCGTATTTGCTTAATAAAGTGTTGATGAACTCATTTGTTTTCTCAGGATCTGTAATAGTTTTTAATGGATTGTAAGCTCGAAATGTATCCCACAAAGAAAAAACGGTATAAATATTTTCATTTTTAGTTTGATGAATTTTGCGATCCATACCTCTGTATCTATAATCGACATCAGAGAAAGTGTTTGGTGCTATTGAGGTATGATATAAAGCTGTATAAAATATAGTTCTTTCGTTATCTGTACCTCCCTTTACATTTATTTTTGATAATTCTTTTTGCCAAGATTTATGAGCTTGTTGTTTTACGTTATCAAAATTCCAATGGTTTATTTCTGCTTCCAAATTCTTTTTTGCGCCATTATAATCTACAGATGAAATGCCAACTTTAACCAAAACCTCTTCTGCAACAGATGTGTCAAACGTCAAAACTGCTAATAAATGTTTCGACATTTGTTTTGGCAAAGCATCAATTTTTTTCCCATTTTCATAAAACGTACAAGTAAAAGGCTTGTTAAATTTTGCATTAAAATAAATGTCTTGTTCAGTTGCCCAACCTCCCGAACCTTTATAACCTGTAATTTCAGTATCTGAAATTAATTTGAATTCGTGTTTGGGTTTTCTATCTCCATAAATGGTGTGAGATAAATCAATAATAACTCCTGATTTACCTCCATTATTAAAGGTGTATTTATGAAACCCCGCTCTTTTAGTAGCTGTTAATTCCGCATGTATATTGTAGTCTTTTAGTAAAACTGAGTAAAACCCTGGGGATGCTATTTCATCTGAATGACTAAATCGTGAACGATAACCTGAATCAGGATTTTCTGGTGTACCAGGAATTACTCTAACTTTACCAGAAAAAGGCATGAATAAAAAATCACCTAAGTCACCAATACCTGTGCCACTTAAATGGGTATGTGAAAAGCCTAAAATGGATTTATCGGTATAATGATAACCTCCACAAGCATCCCATCCTAAAGTTCGTGTGTCTGGACTTAATTGCACCATTCCAAACGGTGTTGTTGCCCCAGGAAATGTATGGCCATGGCCTCCAGTACCAATAAATGGATTTACATGCTTAGTATTATCTATATTAATAAATTCTTTACTTTTATTAAAGTTTTTAAAAGCAAATACTCCAAATAGGGAGAGTAATATTAATAACAATATTGTTCTTATTTTGCTCATCAAAAATCTATTTTAAGTTATATTCTGGTTTTTCTTTGCTCAAAGGAATTTCTTTTCTTAACATTTTTCCAGCTTTGTCTGTTAACCACAGATAATAATCTGATGGTAGTCCTTCATAAGTCAGAAACTTGCTCTGAGCAATGGGTGGATTATTACTCACTTTGAAAATACAAGTCCCTTCGTCCATTTCGTCAAACATTGCAACGTAAATTGTCTTAACATCTTCAGAAATTGTATTGAAAAATTGTCTCCATAAAAAGTCTCCATTTAGTCTTGGAATTTGATTAAATATTTTAGAATCTCTTTTCTGATTGGACCAACTAAACCCCGGGAAAACGACAGGCATATATAGCAGATCGTTTTCATCGCACCACTTTTTATCTAGAATAATCGTTTTCTTGTGAAGATCAGCACTATCCAAATCTGAAAACCGACCTGGAGTCCATGGATGAACAATGTCAGCTGATCTAATAATATTATGTAGTTGAGAATCACTTATAGCATCTCGAGATAAGGTTCTCCATCCAGCAGGTACTCCTAGTAAAATTGAGCAGTTTCCATATTTTGGATCGTTTTTAAAGAAATCAATCAATTCTTTAATATCTTTTAAAGTATATTTTCTACGATCGTTAAAACCTACTCCCCATATTGAAACGACTGCTTTTCCTTTATACGTTAATATGTTAGGGTTTGTAGGGTTATTCAGCTCGTATTTTTCAACAAGTTGCTTCCAATCTTCAATTGTTGTTTTTACAACATTTCGACTAGTAGTTCCAGTTAAATCATACATTACACTAATTACCCTGTCATGCTTTTTCGCACTTTTAAAACAATTATCAAACACCTTAATGAGATTTTCTTTTCTCTTTTTACCTCTTGTTAAAGCTGCTGAAAATCGTTGAACAAAAACACCATCAATACCATAATCTTTCATCCATTTGAAATGAAGATTTACTGTGTTAGCATCTGCTGAGCTAAATAGGTAAGCAGGACTACCATCTTTATGATTAAAAGGAGTTTTATATTTTAAATTTTTAGAATATTCTGTTAGATCAGGCCAAAAGTCAATATTGATACTTCCTGGTTTAAAACCATCTCTATTTTTGTAATGCTTCCAACCTAAACCAGAGCCATCTCCTTCAGCATTAAACCAACCTTGATATCCAGCAAAAATTTTACCTTCAATCGTATTATTTATTTCATTTTTTTTTGAAATAGTATTTTTATTATTACTACTGTAGATAGTTAAAAAACAAGCTACAGCAATAAAAATAATTTGGATTGATTTAAGCATGCTTAATTTACTTTAAACTCCTGATTCACAAGATTCAAATACGTATCTCCATTTGTAGCATCTGCTTCTATTTGGGTATCGATATTCCAGTTATTAAAAGAATCAATAAGTATTAGTCTATTATCACCAGAAGCATTTCTGGCAACATTACATGTTTTCTTAAAAAAATCTATTTCTTTATTAATAACGTATAGATTTTCATCATCATTAGGATTATTGTTAAATCGCAAATCTATTGATGGCGAAATAGAAGGGATATATTCTATATTAAAATCGCTTAAACGTTCTTTATGGTATTGTAAAGCCAAATCTAAAATGGTGTGGAAATACAAAAACCTTTCATAGGTATTTCTGTTAACTCTTATATAAGATAAATGTGTTAACGCATCTACACAATTTACAAACCTGATATCGAAACGTAAAGGTGGTGTCCATTGTGGTTGAGAACCAATAATGTACAACTCATGTCCTAAAGCTGATAACTCTGTTCTTAATTGTTGATATAGGGCCACATTATCATCAGAAAATAAATTTTGAGCATTGATTATATATACCACATTTTTACCATTTACTTTCATGTAATTCGTTTTGTTAAAATAAGGTATCATAGCTTTAAAATCATCGATAAAGGTTTGTACATGACCTGCTGCCTCAATTCTATTATTGTTGTTTAAACGCATACCTCCAAAATTATAAGAAAGGGCAAATTTCATTTGGTCTGCACCAGGTGTTGCTTGTAAATTGTCGATATAACGTATGTCTCCATTTTGTGGATTTCCATTGTTTAAAGCTGCAGTTCTGAAATCGAATAAAAAATAATCTAACCCAGCAATTTGTGCTTGTGCCAAATGTTGCGAATAAATATTCTGTTGATTACCAAATTGATTCAGATTATAAACGCCAATAGAAGGTTGAATTGTTGGGTCATTATTTCTGTTTAGTACATTTATTCTTAAATAAAATGCTCCAACTTGATAATCTGATGTTACTGGTATGTTAGGCACTTCATGCTCTAAATATAACTCACCATTATCTGTTGCAATATCATCTTCTGTGCAAGAAAAAATAAGAGACAGTGCAATTAAACTGAATATGAATTTTATGCTTTTCATAATATTAAATTATATTTTTTTATAAGTTACACCTGCAGCGATTAAATCGTCTTCAGAATCTCCATAAAAATGTGTTAGGAAATCTGATGTAAACATCGGATTACCAAATTTCGTCCAATCAATAGGTGTATATTGTTTGTTAATTTTTAAGCTACTATATAATGTGTTACCAGAAGGAAAACCAGAAAGAGATTCTGTTAGTTGAGAAACTGCATCTTGAAAATTGGCATTGTTTGTAGCTCCTTCTATAATTGGTGGATAAATCATTCGTTCAGGAATTGGTGATTCCTGTAGACCTGTTGCACCATCTGGATTAAAATGATCAATAATTGGTAATAATCTGGTTCTTCTTTGTAAGCACCACATATCATGACCTTGGTTAAAGCTTGATAACCAACGTTGTCTTACTATTTTATCCATTGGGTCATTAGATATACCACTTGATACTAAATTAAACAAGCCTCTATCACCAGAACTTACAGTACCCCATCTAATACCAGCTTTGTTCTTATATTCTGTAGCTCCTGTAACTCCGTATTGTTGAAAAGAAGCATCTATACCCTCATAATAATATTGTTCTGCTGTTTTTGTACCCCCCCAACCTTTTAGTTGTGCTTCTGCTTTTAAGAAGTTAGTTTCTGCAAACGTAATTACATTATAGCTCATATCTTGTGCCATAAACACATCTGTTTTTGGGCGACAAAATCTTCTGGTTTGTATACCTGCAAGCGGATTAGCATCACCGTTTAAACCCCAGGCTAATACTACATTATTACCACCCAAAGGTCTGCCAAAATATGGCAGCTCATATTCTACTGTTATTAATTGTGTTGTTGAACCTGATGCAAAAACACGGTCTTGAACGATTAGTGGATCTGTTGAGGGTTCAATAATTTTAAATAATCTTGGGTCTTGATAGGTTTTCAAGTTTAGCAAGAAATGAAAATTCACGTAAGGGAGAACATCTTCGCTAGGTTGTAGAAATATATATCTACCATAATTGAACGACCAATTTTCTGCATTTGCTTCCCATTGTATAGCAACATTATCTCCATTTGAGGTGATCATATTATTTTCATTTGCCATAACATCTGTTCCGTGTTGTTGTGCTAATGCAGGGAAACCTTCAGAAATTCGTAAAGCTAATTTTAACCTTAAGGTATTTGCGAATTTAATCCATTGGGTTAAATCTCCATTAAACATAGGGTCTTGAGATAATGAGTCCCCATTCACATTAATGTTATCTCCTGCCTCTTTTAAATCGGCTAAAATACTAGAGTAAATGAATTCTTCCGTATCGTATTTTGTATTAGTTAAACCTTCAATTGTATCTGTGTACGGAACTGGTCCAAAAGTTGATACAATAACTGAATATACATAGCTCCTCCAAATTTTTGCAATTAATATTCTATTTGTATAGGCTGAATCGTTGGAAAAATTATCAATAATTAGTTGGTTATTTTTTAAGATATCCACATAAAACGTTCTCCAATAACCATCTAAATTTGCTTCCAAATAAAAGAACCTAGGGAATTGTCCTCCTTTACCTCCATAATAACTGGCATAGTTATTATACAATTGATCATTTAACAAACCACCCACAAGATTTAATGTATTCAAAACAGAACCAGTTAGCAATTGTCCTGGTGTTGCTTCTGAAAACTTATTTGGGTTTTCATTTAGTTCTTCAAACTTACTGGTACATGATGCCAAAAGTATAAGTGATATTACAACTATTTTTGAAGCTGAATTTAATTTATAGTTTTTCATTTTTAAAATCTTAATTTAACATTAAAACCAACTGTTCTTGTAGGTAAAAAAGAACCAAATTCTATACCTTGTCCATTACCAGATGTTGTACCGGCTTCTGGGTCAATTCCTTGAGGTGTGTTTCTGTAAATGGTCCATAAATCTCTGCCTACCAGAGAAAGTTTTGCCATTTTTAATCCTATGTTTTTAATTGTTCTTCTTGGTAAGGTGTACCCTAAAGTTACCTCTCGTAGTTTTACAAAAGAGGCATCATAGACAAAACGTGCTTGGTCTTGTAAACCATCAAAACCATAATTTTGTGGGCTTATCCATCTTTGAGAATAAATAATATCTCCATTCGCATCTCTTTGAGCTACCCAATTCCCATTGGCATCTCTAACACCTAAAGCTGCTCTTTCATAAATACGTCCTTTTACGCGATCTGCATCTGCATAAACACCATTTCTTAATACATTACTGCCTTGTCTTTCAACATTACCCTCACCTAAAACCACGGAAGAAAAGAAAAATTCCTCTCTGCCAGCTAACGTTTCGGCATGTACTCCGTGATTTACTGATCTTCCCATAGTTGCAGAATATAAATCACCACCTGCCTTTATGTCTAATAAAATGTTCAATGAAAAGTTTTTATATAAAAATGCATTGCGTAAACTACCTATCCAGTCCGGTTGTGCATTACCCAAAAGCTGATTTGTATTCCACAATACTCTACCTGTTTCTAATACTAAAGGAGTTCCTGTTTGAGGATCTCTTGCTTGTGCATTTCCACGAATATTCCCAAAAGGTTGACCTACTTCTGCAAAAACACCTACATTTAACCAGTTTCTAATTAATAATTGGTCAACACCAGGTATAAGCGAAACTACTATTGATCTATTTTTAGACCAGTTTATGTCTGTTTGCCAAATGAATTTTTTATCAAAAATTTTAGCTGATAAAAACAACTCGATACCTTCATTTTTTATTTCTCCTGCATTTGTAATATTTGACTGGAAACCAGATGTTGGAGAAACCAAAACCGGAATAATCTGGTCATTTGTGGATGAAACATAATAAGAGGCATCAAAAGAAATTTTATTGCCAAATAATTTGGTTTCAACACCTACTTCTGTAGAAGAGGTTATTTCTGGTTTTAAATCTCCATTTGCTCTTTGCGTTTGCAATGCTCGCCAAAGTGTATTGTTGTAATTACCTCCAATAATATAATTGTTTAATAATTGGTCGAAAGGCGCATCACTGCCTACTTGTGCCCAAGAGCCTCTTAATTTTCCATAGCTTAAAATATCGTTGTATGGTAAAAACTTTGAAAATAAAATACTAGCACCAACAGATGGATAAAAATATGAGTTGTTATTGGAAGGTAAACTTGAGGACCAATCATTCCTTGCTGTAGCTTCCAAAAAATAAGTATCTAAATACCCTAAAGATGTTGATGCAAAAATTGAGTTTATTCTTTTATTGTTGGCTACTATCACGTCTGGTAAATTTCTACTTGAGTTAGAAAAACTCATGATGTCTTTGTCAATTAAAGCTATTGCAGTTTGGTTCAATCCATTAACTCTTAAATCGAAACGATTAATACCTAATAAAGAAACTAAAGAAAAGTCATTAAACTTTGTTGTGTAGTTTAAAATAGCTTCATAATTCCAATTCTGTCTTTTGGTTGTTATCTCCCTGTATAAGCCATCTGCATCATAAGCTGCGCCTGGTTGGTTAAAAATAAAGCGATCACTATCGTTTATTGCTCCATTTATTCGTCCTTTTAAACTTAAGCCTTTCCAAATTTCCCAATCAACGGTTACATTGGCTACAACTCTATTAGTTTCATCTTTGTTCGTGTTTTCGAATAAATTCCAATAAGGATTGTTAAATGGACCTTCGTAATTAAATGCGTTACCATTTACATCTTTATAAGGTATTAAGTTAGTTGCAGACATGTTTGGCATCATATAGATATAATTAGCTGCTGGGTTGCGCTCACTACCATTTCTAAACAATCTATTATTTACTGCCTGGTTCATATAAATTAAGCTAGTGTTCAGTTTGATATTATCTGTAATATCTTGTGATAAACGTAAAGCAACATTATTTCTGTTAACTTCCTCCATACGTTGTATAACGTGATTTCCTAAAGTATTTGAATAGGAAAAACGAATGGTGTTTTTATCAGTTGCTCTACTTATTGCAATGGTGTTTGTTGATATAGTTCCAGTTCTGTAAAAATCTTTTATATTATTTACGTTGGGAACATAACTACCTATTTGACCATTATAATCAATAACTTGTTGCCCTAACATTGGCAAACCATAAGCTCTTCTTTCAGAACCAATTAATGGTAAACCTGTAGCTTGATCTAATCGTTGAGAGTTAAGTGCTATCCTACCTTCTGATCCAGGACCATATACATATTGATTGTATGGATATTCTCTATTTGATATCATAGAAAAGTTTGAGTTAACATGTACGTTTACCTTGGCATTTGAACCTTTTGCTTTTTTTGTTGTAATTAATACAACACCATTTGAAGCTCTTGAACCATATAATGCTGAAGCGTTTGCTCCTTTTAATATTTGAATTGATTCGATATCGTCTGGATTAATGGTTGATAATGGACTACCATAATCGATATCTGTTGCAGTATTGCTTGTAGTACCATCTCCACCACCATTCCAAACTGTAACACCATTATCTCCTAGAGAACTGTCTAAAGGAACACCATCAATAACATATAAAGGTTGGTTATTCCCCGTAATGGAAGTTAAACCTCTTATAATAACTCTTGTAGTTCCTGTAGGTGTTGAAGAACTTACAATTTGAACTCCAGAGGCTTTACCTGCCAAAGCGTTTAAAAAGTTTGATGTTCTTGCTTCAGTCATATCATCTGTTGCTACGTTTTGAGTAGAGTAGGATAATGATTTTTTATCTCTTTTAATACCCAATGCCGTGACCACAATTTCTTCTAACTGTTCGGTAGATTCTGATAAAACAACATTAAGTATTTTGTTAGCAGCTGTAAATTTTAGCTCCTTGGTGGCAAAGCCTAAATAACTAAAAACCAGAACACCTTTTTTATTTTCTTTTGTGTTTATAATGTAATTACCATCTAAATCTGAGGTTGTTCCAATTTGAGTGCCTTTTACCTGAACAGTAACCCCAGGTAATGGTTCACCATTTTTATCTTTTATTGAACCTTTTATGTTAGTGCTTTGTGAGTACACAATAACATGAAAAAGCAAAAGAAATAGACTTAATTTTATTTTTTTCATAAGATAAATGGACTTAGAATGTTATGTTTCTGATTGGTCAATTGAAATAAGAATTCTTTTATTTTCTTTAAATTACTTGTATCAAATGAAGAAGAATTTATTAATTAATACTTAATATTTGCTTAACTTTTTAGTATTTATGCGAAAAGTTATTTAATTAATTAAAAAATCCCTTAAAATTAAGGGATTTGATTTTTAAAAATGAAATTTATAATTTCGTTTAAGTTCTAGTGTTTTTTAATTTACAAATTAAAAATCTACTTCAAATTGTTTTTGTAATGGAATGCCAAAAAGGCTCTCTAATTGCTTTGCACTTGTTTTATAAAATTTAGAATCTGGTGGTAAGTTGATGCTTTTCCAAAACTCTGGATTGTATTTTATTTGATAATCTCCCAAATCTTTACCGTTTATAGTATTGTCTCTAACTTTAATATGTTTTTTATCTGTTATTATACCCAAAACAATAGCTTCATGTCTATATGAAAGTTTGATTTTATCGCCTTTTATTTTTAAAAGACGTTTCATGTATGGTCTTGCTTTTTCCCAAAATACATATTCTCTGTTATGATAACTCAGAACTAACTTACCGTTATTATTTTTTTTGTAGATATAAACTGCATTCAAATCTGACTTTTCAAGCTTATATATCGCTTTCGTTTCTGTTCCTATATAGAGTTTAATCCATTTTTTTTGATTTTGTTTTAGCTTACCTTCTATTACTACTACATCTTCACCATCATAAGAGGTGTCATCAATAGTTTTCCATTTATAATCTCTCGTATTAATTCCATTACGTAAAGGATTTTGTTTTGCAATCATCTTTACGGCATGGAATTTTTGCTTTTTTTTGGCAAACCTGTAATCGTTAGATTTTCTGCCTTCTGCAATTTCAACTTGATCGAACTCTCTTGAGGTTGGGCCTCTATCATACACTTTTATGTAATGTTCTACCAAAAAACGTGAAACACTATTCTCGTTGGAGAATCTTCTGTATAATATATTTAGTTGGTGACCCTTTCTCTGCGTGGTTTCTTTCAAGTTTTTTAAAGCTGCTCTTACAAATGATGTATAATCTATCAAAGTAATTTCATCTAAAGAAACTACATCTTCTATTAAGGAAATGGTTTTGCTTTCGAGCTTTAAAAAGTCGCCTACTTTTATGGTAAAGGTTTCAAATCCAAGAGTAGAAATTGAAATCGTATCTAGTAAGTTATCTTTGGTAAGTTTTAATGCGAAACCACCATCATCATTACTGGCAGTACCTATTGATTTTGATAATATACTTACAGCTGCGTAAGGTATAGGATTGTTATCTTTATCTACAATTTTCCCCTCTACTTTTAATATATTACTTTGTGCAAAACTTATAGTTTGTAGCAGTAAAATACAGCATAAAAGAATAACTTTTTTTAGCATCATTTTATTAATATAAAATAAATTTCTTTGAGAGTTGTTTACCATTAATTTTAGTCCTTAAAATATAAATACCTCTTTTTAATTTCGAAACATTTACAAATTCTTTTGCTATAACTTGTTTTTTGTATAATACTTGAGCGCCTGTTATACTGTAAATTTTAATGTCAAAAGCAGTAGCGAAATTTGTATATATTTGTATGTTTTTTATTGATGAATCAAAATAGATATCAAAATTATTTTCTATGGTTTGAGAATCTGTAGATAAAACGTACATAGAATTCCAAGCACCAGCATCATTGCCATCATCGCCAAAATCAATTGGAGTATCATCACTCTCGCTGCCAGGCACATTGTATTCTACAAAACCAGTAGTTGCGTTAAAGTTTAGATTAGATGTTGTTAAATTTGCAGTTAATTTTGAGGTGTCAAAAGTATCATCTGCCTCAAAACCATTAGAAACTCCAGATAAAGAATGGACGTAACTCAATTGAACTGCCCTTGAAATATCAATGTCAGATTCTGGGTTTGCTGTATCGCCTAAGGTATTGCCGTATATTAATGAGTTTTTAATGGTAAAGGGTCTGTTGCCTTCTATTCTTACACCACCTGCTTTGGCGGTTTCAGTAGAGGTCATGCTAACTTTATTTTTAAAAACAGTTATATTTTCGATACTACTTTCCGTATTTAAACCTCCAAAATACAAGGCTCCACCCTGATAACTTGCTGTATTGTTAAAAAAGGTGTTTTTAGACATAATTACTTTTCTACCATCACCAAAAATATTGATAGCTCCACCATTTGCTCTGTCTCCACTACCAGTAGTTTTATTACTATTTGCTGCTGTGTTGTTCATGAACAACGAACCTGTAATGGTAGCTATACCATCACCTGAACCACTAATAGCACCGCCATTTCCTCTCGCAATATTATTTTTAAAAATTGAGTTGGTTATGGTTACATTACCTTCACTAAAAAATAAACCACCACCTGACTTATCTATACCACCTGTAGAATTATCATCAAAAATACAATTGGTAATGGTTAGGTTAGCATTGGCATTCATGTTCATTGCACCACCATTTATTGAGGATTCTTTATTGCCTTTAAAGGTTATACCAGAAAAAGAAACATCTATACCAAATTTGCTAATATGGAACAAACGATTTGTGCCTACTTTATTAGCATTTGGTGTTAAAGTTGCATTGTTTGTACCTACAAAATTCAAGCTTTTTCTTACAGTAATAATAGAATTGTGTATGACATTACCTGTAATATTAATACTATTACCATCAGTAGCCATATTGTAAGCATTATGTACAGCTGCGAATGCTGAACCAGGGCTTGTACCTGTATTGGAATTATCTCCGTGTTCATCTACATAATAATTTGTTATCTGAGGTAAATTTGGATAAGTAGGTTGGTTTTGCGACAATGAGATTTCATTTCTTAAAGCAGCTCTTGCTTTACCTGTAAGCCATAAATAATAATCACTGGGTAAACCTTCGTAATTGGTAAATTGACTTTGAGATGATGATGGTGGATTATGGTCTACTTTAAAAATACAGGTACCTTCATCCATTTCATCGAACATAGCTACATACATGGTTTCTACATTTTCGTCAATAGCATTGTAAAACTGACGCCATAAAAAGTCGCCCTTGAGTCTTGGTGTTTGGTTTAAATCTGAATTAACTCCTTGACTCTTTTTTAAATTTTGCCAACTAAATCCTGGGAAAACCACAGGCATATACAATAGGTTTTCTGCATCACACCAGGCTTTATCTGCCCTTATAATGTTTTTATGAGAATTTACACCACTAATATTTGAGTATCTTCCTGGTGTCCAGGGATGTACAATATCTGCAGATTTAATAACGGTATGTAATTGCGTGTTTGAAACAGCATCGTTGTTTAGTGTTCGCCAACTTCTTGGAACTCCTAATAACACTGCACAACCCCCATAAGTAGCATCGTTTTTAAAATAGTTAATCAGTTCTTGAATATCATTTAAAGTGTAATTATCACTTCTATTAAACCCTACACCCCATAAAGCTACCACAGGTTTTTGTTTATAGGTAAGTACATAAGCTTTTGTGATATCATTTACTTGATGTTTGGTTATCATTTCTTGCCAATGTTGTTTAATATCTGAAATCATAGTTCCGCTGGTATTTGCACCAGATAAATCGTACATGATGCTTACCAAACGATTATTATTAGCTTTAGCACCTGCAATTATATTATCGAAAACTTTAACATCATTAGCTTTCTTTTTTGGTGAATTTGATTTTAAGTTCAAAGCAAATTGTTGAAAGAAAACACCATCTATGTCATAATCATTCATCCATTTAAAATGACGATTTACTGTTTTTTCATTAGCAGATGAAAAAACAGTAGCAGTGCTGCCATCTTTGTGTGTAAATGGGGTTGGATATTTTTCATCTTCATGAGCCTCACTCATATCTGGCCAGAAATCTATGGTAACTTTACCTGGCTCAAACTCTCCAGATGATGTTTTATAATGTTTCCAATCTAAATTAGATCCATCAGAATCTGAATTGAACCATCCCTGATATCCTGCAAGAACTTTACCTAAAATTGAGTTGTTTTCATTTTCTATTGTTAAATCTACACTGGTATCAGTAAATTCTTGATAAGGTCTTTGAGGGAAAGAGAGTAGTTCGGTTCTCAAAATATTTCTTAATTCGGTAGCTACTTCAGGCTCAGAATTAAATAAATTATTTGTTTCATAAGGATCATTATTCAAAT
>Ga0213864_10000120_pt1 | contig 32475 bp, 36 predicted proteins | sample PICome_5_FD_160078 | JGI IMG/M metagenome (GOLD analysis project Ga0213864, IMG submission 160078) | Coastal seawater microbial communities near Pivers Island, North Carolina, United States - PICO247 | ecosystem: Environmental > Aquatic > Marine > Coastal | place: USA: North Carolina... | reverse complement strand
CGAATTTGATTTCGCCAGGGAATGCATCATTGATAAAAGCTGATATGTGGCGAACGTTACCGAATATAGACCGGCCGGCCACGTCTTTATTTTGATCTACCCATTCTTTGCATTCGCGCATAGTGTCGAATTCGACTGGCGAGACTGGTGTACCATCCAACGATTTCCAATCTGTTGGCTTACCAGTTTGAACGAAGAGCGTGGGTTTATATTTTATTTTTTGCTGAACGCGTTTTCCATTTTCAAACCCACGGTAGAGAAGAGTGTTGCCATAACGAGATACATTAGTATAAAATTTATTCATGTCTATATTATAATCTATTTTTGAGTCAGTGTAAACGAATTTATTCGGGGGTATCAAAATTCTCCTGCATTCTTTCCCACTGAACAGTATATTTAGATAAGGTTACTTTATCGCCATCTGTGTGGCACCAAATTGGTGGACGGAATCCTACTTTGAATTCCCAATGATCGTTTTTAAGTAGAGACTCTGCCATAACGTTACCTTTCTTATCGCGCATGGCACCGGCACCACCGATCAGTTCGACCTTCTGATTACCATAGGGGTTCCAAACTTCGTTTACTAACATTATGCATTCTATTAACATGAGGAGTCCAAGGGAAAGGGGCCGAAGCCCCTTGTGTTTTAGTCTTTAGGTTTGTTTTCTTGCTTCTCTTTTACCTCTTTGACATAATACCAATTACCAGTAATTGGATTTTGCTTGTGATTATCAGCAAGGCTATGTAAAACAATACGAATGTGTCTTGCTTTTACAACGACTTCTTCTATATCACTCGCAGAGGCGAAGCTAGAAATCAAACATAAGGCAAAGATTGCCATGTTCTTCATTTTAGTCCTCTATAAGTAATTGCTTCTCAGCAGCTCCGATGTCGATAATTCGAGGACGCTTCTCTTCTGGGATGACGACTTTCAGGTCAATGACCAATACACCATCCACTAGATCAGCTCCAGTCACAACTACGTGTTCTGATAGCCTGAAAGTTCTACGAAATTTCTTCGTAGAAATACCCTTATGCAGGTATTCTCTGTTTCTTTCTGACTCGTCGAGAGTTTCTCTTCCATTGGCTGTTACGACAAGGATGCCCTCTCTAACTTCGATGGTCATGTCTTCCTTTCTGTATCCTGCGCATGCAAGCTCTACTGAGAAAGTCGACTCATCGTGTTTGACTACGTTGTGCGGGGGATAGAGTTTGTTATCTGCGACTTCAGTAAGGCGCTCAATCTCATTCCAAACGTGGTCAAATCCAATAAAGTGTGAACGGGGGAAAGTAAATGCTTTAGTTACCATAACGGTACCTCCTATATTAATAAGCAAGGTGTGTTGTTTACTAGCCGGACTATCCGCGCTAGCATAATTATATATACAAACTCGATCGACGAATTAACTTGTATAAATAAATTTAATAAAACCTTAACAATTAAGGAATTTAGATATTGAAAAAACCAATCACGTTGTGAAACGTAAGGAGAATCCAACATGCAAAAGTTTATAACTTTTATCTCACTCATGGCGCTTAGCTTTGCAGCATCTGCGTCACCTGTCATTAAAAAGACTTCTATCCTAGAAGAAGTTAGAATTAACCAATATGCCTCAGTCGTAGTCTTCGGATGGAAAGACGAAAACGATCGTCATCGGCTTTTTACAGACTGCCAAGTACAACTGAGAAAAAATGATAGAGCTTCAGTTACTACTAGCGTAAGTGCCATTCGCACTGGTAGTAGAATAACATTGAAAGTAAATAATCGAAAGCAGCGATGCACCGTAGTAGCAATCAATAAGATTACTTAGATTTATTTCCAATATTATATTTTGGACAAAGCTCCCAGTCCTTCTTTTCTTTAAATGGAATGACCTTAATTTGTCTTAATGGTGCGACATCTGCTGCCACTTCTGGATTGATAATAGTAATCAAACCCCAGTCTGACAGCAGTGTCGCAATGGTATTACGTCTTTGAATATCATTATCAATAAGATTAGATGGCTTACCGTCTAAAAGAAAGAGCTCTTTAAAGTGCACAATGAAATACCTACCTTGCTTATGCAAGATATGGCATGACTGATAGAGCTTTTGATCTTTATGCGATGCCACTCCAATCCGAGTTAGAGTTTCGCGTATTTTAAGAAAGTCATCAGGCTCGTTAATCGAAACTTCCAGCATATCCGCTGGAGTCCAAGACCTGATCTCATTATTATTGTTTTCCACCTGTATATGTCCTTTTTTTCATTTCAGCGATATCAGAATCATTTAGTAAAGGCAATACGGATTTAGCTTTCTCATTGCTATAACCATAATATTCTTTTACTACTTCGAGATTTTCATGCTCATTGGGCTTAAGCCACTTCGAAAATCTCTTTCGCTTGTTAACTATATTTATATAAAAGTCAAATTGGAGGCGATGATCCAGGTGGTGGTTGGCATTCATCTCATTTGCGATCAATACCGTGTCTTGGAAATATGAGAGACCACGATTGACGATGAACGGAGCATACTGCTTTTCCGCCACATCGTCGACCATGATATCCTTTTTGCTCGTATTAATTGAATTTAAGTAATCAAACGGATTCATTTAAACTCCACATTAGCCATAACCTCAGTAAGGCAAGCAACCATATTTAATTCATGGTCGGCCACGAAGGCGTCTTTGTACTGATATTCAGCCAATAGCAAAACCAATTGTGGAATCGATTGTGGCAAAACATAGTCAGACATATTGTCATATATGGATCGAATGAGCGTTGGATTATCTACATCAGTATTGTCAACAACCCATTGGCGCATACCTTTAAAGTTCTTTGATTTTAATGAACTCATAAGATTGTTGATTGATACATCAGTAAGAGATACCAGAATGCCAGAGTCAATAGTGCCTGATGTACTATACCGCTGGAGCTCGTTAAGGACCCTGCGCCAATCGGGAGCAAACTTCATTATGAGTTCTGCCAATACAGGCTTCTCATATTGTACGCCCTCAATGTCGAGTATATGAGTGACTCGTTTCATAAATTGAGCAAGCAAGGGTGGTGTGTCTTTCTTTGATATATTAAATTCGATCACACTGCATCGAGAATGCAATGGTTCAATAATACGATTTTTAAAATTGCAGGTCAGTATAAACCGGCAATTGCCAGAAAATTCCTCAATGAACCCGCGGAGAGCGGGTTGCGTAGATTGAGGATTGAGGTAATCAGCCTCGTCAAGGATAACAACTTTTAAGCCGCCTTGAAGCGAAACCGTTGAAGCAAAGTTCTTAATCTTGGTACGAAGAGTATCGATACCAGATTCTTCAGAACCATTAATAAGAATATAGTCCAGATCCAATTCATTGCAAAGCGCTTTGGCAACCGTAGTCTTACCAAGACCAGCGGTGCCAGTTAAGAGCATATTGTGTAGTTCACCTCCTTTGACAATCTGCTCAAATGTGTCCTTTATACCTTTTGGTAATATGCAATCTTGAATCTTAGCTGGACGATATTTTTCTACCCATAAAAAATCAGTCATTCATTACTCTCCCAAGATACAACTGTTTCAGCTCTAAAAGATCTCCATGCATTCTTATCTAAAGCCCAACAGACAATATGATCTGATTCTGGTCTTTGAGATTGGACTGCAGTATTTACTCCATTAGCTTCCAGTATACTCGGGGCAAGGGTACATGGCATAATTCTGACTTCTTCTGTGTCTATCTTTTTGAACACAACCGTCACGCCGCCTCGTTGCAAAGCGGCGATTAGGTTTTCTTTTTCACCTACATCCATAATATAATCCATCAAAAAGGTTTATGCTGCTTCTTCAGCAGGGGTTTCCTCAGCGGGTACTTCACCTTCAGGAGCTGCCGGAGCTGCGGCCTGTAGGAATCGTACAAGACGGTTACGAACTGCGCCGACGGCTTCAAGTTCTACGCCCTTAAAAGATCCACGCTCAGAACAAAGGTCAACAATTTGTACAAGTGTTGCCATATCCTGTAGTGAAAGGGATGGGTTTTCGGTAGCTTCTTCGTCAGCTACTGGGACGTCTGTTACTTCTTCAGTCATATTTTTCTCCTATGCATAGTTACGACTAAATGATCCAACCAGAGTTTCCTGCATTGGACCGATTATCCTCATTATATTATGAGAATTCATTATTCGTACGTTGAGTTCTTCTCAAGCGCAACGAAATATTTAATATCTGTACTAGTATTTATCCATTGGGATATCAACTTTGACGAAATATTTACGGTATAATCACCATTTACTAATTTTAAATTTGGAATGCTGATAAAGAATTTAAACTTGGAATCAAAATCTTCATCGGCTTCGAGCTGAAGCGCATATGTATTTGATGTGGGATCCTTTGAGTTAACAACACTTGCTACAAGATCGCCACTCTCATTACTAATCATTAATTCACTATGGCGAAGAACACTGCCCGCTTTTCGAATTTGATTGAGTTGGTCTTCAGTAATATTAAAGGAAACATCAACACCCGGCATAGTAATGGACTTTGATGGCCTAGTAAGAATTTCGAGTTCAGAAAAGAAGTATCGAATTTTTTGATTGCCTGACTGGATGAACATTGAGTTTTCTTCAAAGATAAGCTCGGGATCATCCATAAGACCAACCACTGATAAGAATTCCGGAAGGTCATAGATTCCAATTGTTTGTGGAAAGTATTCGCTTACCGAAGCCTCGGCCATGATAGTCTTAGATTCAGAAATTGTTGCAATGTCGCTGCCCTCATTAATGACCAAGTTTGAGTTGATCGTTGAAAAATTGCGCAACACATTGAGTGTTTCACTTGAAATGTTCATTGTGTATCCTCATACGTTGAACTAATATTATAATCTATTTTGGCGCTCTTGTAAATGTTTTTTTGCGACAGAGTCCCATTCATTTGGCGTGATTGAATCAATGCCAGTAAAATTAAGCTCCAATTGAGAATTCTTTGGCGCTGATCTGAATGATAGACCCTTGCCATCTGCAGTTGTGGACCATCCAACTGGTAGCTTTTCTGTCTGATTAGCCTCATCATGGATATGCAATTGGATAAGTGCATAGTGTAGAATCTTCATTAGGTCTTTACGCGCTTCGGCGGCATCACCTTTACGCCCGTACCTCTTGGCATATTTAATGACGTTTCCAAGGCAGAAACCAGTACCATGGCCGCTATCAATAATGATATCAGTTGCTTGGTACTTATCGGTGGCATAGTGTTGGTCATATGTTCTCTCAATATATGACTCGAGCTCCCGTAGGAGCTCTGGTTCGTTAAATTTAAATGGCATTATGTGTAGTCCTCACTAGGATATTCAAGTTCATGATCTTCGTTTTCAACTGAAGCATCCAGCTTGCTATACAAATTTAGGAAGGCCTCTTTAGTATCGGTATCAAATCGGTTAATACACAATTCAATGGCCTTTGACCTATTGTTAAAGATTGAATAGGTCTGAATAATATGGCATAGCCGGCGAGTTGAAATGACCTCATCAACGCCATCGTCAAAGAAGGTCTTACGAATAATTTCGCCCCATGACACGAGCTTATCGATGAACTCGGCATCATCAACTTCGTATTTGATAGCATGGGCGTTAAGAATCTTAAGCTCAGTAGAAGCTGTAGGATAGGGTTGCTCGATCGTAATTGTAAAACGCTCGAGGAATGCCTCATCAATGATCGATGCAGCTGAGAATCGGCCGTCATCTGAACCCTTGCCCTTTGTGTTTGCTGTAGCAATAACATTGAACCCTTTGCGTGGGCGGACAATTTCACCAGTCTTTTTAATCATAACTGGCTTGCCCTCGAGGATGCCTTGCAAACACATGATCTTGTTTGTGGCTCGATCAATCTCATCGATCAAAAGGATAGCACCGGTCTCCATTGCACGGATAACTGGTCCTTTGGCAAAAACTGTATTGCCATCAATAAGGCGGAAGCCACCAATCAAATCATCCTCATCGGTTTCTGGAGTAATCTGTACTCGAATGCATTCCCGGCGGAACTGAGCGCATGCTTGTTCGACCATCATAGTCTTACCATTGCCTGACAAGCCAGAAATATAAGTTGGGTAAAACAAACCAGACTTAATGATTTTCTTTACATCTGAGTGATGACCCCACGCAATAAACGTTGGATCAATCTCAACAATTGCTGAATCGCCATTGTTGGTAATAGACTGGACATTACTAGACATCTTTACTTCTGTTTCCTTATGAGACTGCATGGGCATCAGAGCCTGCAGGTTGTAAATACCACGACCCTCACGAGGATACTTGAGCAGAGGATAAAACTCTTTATCCGGATAACCTTCCTGCGCAGCAATATCAGAAATCTGACGCTTTCTGTAAATGCCATTCTGAGAAGGGTAGGCTTCTGCCAGCCGCTCGACGATGTTCATTGTGGTTTGCTTCATAATATATATCCATTGTGTAATTGATTAGACAATTCTATCATAGTCTGGCGTAAAAGTAAACATATTCCTGTGAATACTCATAATTCACGCCGTGAATATTAGGCGAAGGCCTTTCCAACCTTGCCCATCAAAACTTTGTTCGACTTTCGATCTGATTGATGCTTCTTAAATGCTTTAAGTACATCACGCTTCTCATTTGATTCGACCGCAAGCTCTTCTTCATCTTCAATCTTAAGCTGAGATTCCAGAGTAACGAAATAGTTGTCATACCCTAGCTTGTTTTGAAGCTCAATCACGTTGTCTTTACGTAACTTCTTGTTAAGCGCTGACTTTTCCTTTTGGATATGGGTATCAAGCATAGAGTAATCAGATCCGCTTCTTGGAGTGTTCGTAGGAAATGAGCCGAACATCTCAGCCAATGCAACCCGATAATGCAAATTGCGTCTTGAGTCTGCCACAAAGAATCCAACATTGGTTGTGTTGTGCTTTTTCTTGATGTAGTCAAGAATTGTCTTTGTAGAAGCAATAACGTCACGGCTGTAGTAGCACTCTTGGAATTCGAGGCGATCGCCTTCGTGCATAAGGATTGCCTTTTCATAGCCATAATGCGCATTGTCAAACTGAAATCCGTTTGCGTCACCATCAGTGAGACATACAAAATTGACCTTATTAACCCTTGTACGACTCTTAAATCGAGCAATAACGTGATCTGTCATGAAAAGCGCCTCCCTAAGCGGGGTACCACCCATGGAATCTAAATCTGAAGTGATGTTATAGCGCACTTGGCCATTTCGCATGACGTATAACCAATAGCATGCTTCTTCAAACTCGGACTTAGACATATGAGATGTCAAAAGCTCGTTGTATTGGACATTAAAATTCATAGTGCCCGCACGTTCGTTTTGCTGACCGCTTGTAAAGGAATACACCTCAAATGGTATATTGATCTTTTTACAGAATGCAGTCATATGCAAAAGCTGATCAATGACAGCGCTTAAACAGCCGACCATAGAGCCTGACCAATCAAGAAGCATTACGATACCGTGGTTCTTGAATTGAGCAAGGTTGGTCATTTGAGAAAAGATATTGTCGTTGTACTTGTAAGAGTGGAGCTTATTAACATCCAAGACACCGGTATCTTTTACCATAGCTCGTGTTTGCTGGAATGCGTTCTTACGTAGCTCAAACTCTTTTACTGCGTATTGGACATTACGCTTTACTCTTTTCATGTACTCGTAATAAGCGTCTTCACTAAGCTCTGGCCAGTACTTAATGGCGTCTTCCATCTGTCGGTCTGCTCCGTAACTGATTCGACGAGCCACAAGCTTTTCTCGAGAATTGATTGCGTTAAATGTCTGCTTGGCAGTGATGGTTGAGGTACATACACTGTCTTTAGTGTTCAGCTCATTATTAAGCTCATATTCCTTTTGCCGAAATTCACGGTCTGTACTTGATTGGTATATATCCCTTACTTCTTCCTCAGATTTCACAGAGCGTGATTGCGTCTCTTGTCGCATCTCTTCAAGGATTTCTTTCACCTTGTCGACCAGCTCTGGATCAACTTCATCCATGTTCGGCATGGTAATTTCATCATTTTCAAGGTCAGACTCACTGCTTTCCATAGGAGCTGACTCAACTGGGTCCTGATCTTCATCCTCGAAGCTGTTTTCAGGCGGCTCTTGAGGGTTCTGAGTATCAATAAGAGCCATAATGTCCTTTGAAAGATCCACCACATCTTGCCATGTTTCAAGTGTTAAAGCACGCTTATAAAGGACAAGCTCTTCAGCCTCGAATTTGACATTGATAAGATTTCGTAGCTTGCACTTAATATTAAGGCGATCAAGGAATCCCATTTCTGCTACGACTTCGTCATTGATCTCGCCAAAGAACTTTTTGCCTTGCAGCTTTTCATAACCACGATGGAAGCAGCTGACTGCTCCTGGGTATTCACGAAGTACGAGCTTTTCGATACGAGCGTCTTCTACGATATTAAGGATATCGCGTGGGATGCCAAGGTCTATAACTGAATCGTGCCATCCGTCTTCTGGTGTGTGAAGGGCATGGCCCACTTCATGCAAGTAGAAAAGAGACTCGATATCCTTATCTTGCTCGGCACGAACTGGCATGCCAAGCTTACGATTTTGGACGTCAAAGAAAGCTGTCTCATAATTGCCATAGACAACATCGATGTTCTCTTTGGCGAGCAGCTTCGGTACGGCAGGATTGAGCATATTGATTACCTTATTCCATCTGACAAGATATATTCTACCACAACTGGAAGAAGAAGTAAACGATTTTTTTAGATTATTTTTTTATATACTTATAACTTTTTGATATAAGACTCACCGCATTTTTGAGAAGTTTCCTTCTTTGTAAAATTCGATTTTGGATCTAAATTTATTCTCAAGCACATCACCTTTGTGAGATATGATAAAGACATTTGAGTTGTCGTTAAGAGTATCCAAAATCTTGGTGAGGTTATCTACACCATCGAGGTCTAGACTTGAATCGAATGTCTCATCTAGAATTAGGAGGTTGGTGTTGGTAGAATTTTTCATACGGGCTATTTGACGCCATGTAAAGAGAAGAGCCAAGTCAATTCTTTGCTTTTCGCCTTCACTAAACGAAGCATAATTAAAATCATCACGGTGGCGCGATTTGATAGTCTCAGTAAAGTTTTCGTCCAGGTTAAACGAAACAAAGAAATCAAGTACCTGTAAGTACTGATTAATGAGCTTATTCATAGCTGGTAAGTATTGCTTAATAATTTTTGTTTTGATGCCGGTATCTTTTAGCATTTCAGCAATGGCGTCATTATAGGTTCGTTCTTCTACATACTGAAGCTTCTTTTCCATGAGGGCTTCTTTTTCGTCGATCAGATCATCCAGCCGAGCATGAGCTGAGGCTACATCGCCAGCATTACTAGAGAGATTTTGTACCTCATGAGTAATCGAATCGATATTGCTTTGCATAAGCCCAATTTGCTTATTGTTACTCAATATAGCCTGCTGCTTTTCGTTAATGGCCTGTATCTCTGCCTCTAAGGAACTGAGCGTTGATTCTACATCATTGATTTTTCCCTTCAAATCCTCTGATGCCGTAGCGATTTCCTTAGCCTTTTTACGCGATGCTGTCAGCTTTTCTTCTTTAAACACCTCGTCAATATGCTGATCGCATGTAGGGCATGCATCATTGCTCTCAAAGAATTTAACTTCCCGTACTAAGTCTTTAATCTTAGACTTGAATGTGGCATTAAATTCCATATATTGAGACTTTTGCGAAAGACTCTTTTCGCGTTGTTTAGCAAAATTAGGAGAGGCCTCAATAAGTCTTGTAAGCTCTATATTTGTTTCTTGGATATCGGTAATTTGTTTTGTAATTTCAGATATCTGTTTTTGCTTCGCTTTAATATTCGAATCGTTAAGTCGAGTAACCTCATCAATATACTTACGTTGGACATCTACCTTTTCGCGTACTAACTTGATGTTGTATTCGATATCAGTCAGCTCTTCCCGTATTTTTGCGTTATGCTCTCTCAGTAGAGTATTCATCTTTGAAAAGATGTTGATATCCAATAGGTCCTCAATGACTTCTCTTCGTGAACCAGCAGGTAATTGCATAAACGGTATAAACGAGGAACTGCCAAGAACCACGACTTGGTGGAATGATTTGTGATTAAGCTTAAGAATATTTTGCTCAAGGAACCTTTGGTAATCCCTTGCATTAGATGACTGATTAATCAGATTTCCGTTTTGATGGATCTCAAACTTACCTGGCTTGATGCCACGCTTAATTAAGAAATCTGAATTGCCAACAGAGAATTCAACCTCGACCATTGCTCGCTTCTTGTTAATAGAATTTATGAGCTGGTCTTTTTTGATATCTCTATGCGGCTTACCAAACAGGCCAAAGGATAGGGCATCAAGTAATGTTGATTTGCCTGCTCCGTTTTGGCCTACAATAAGAGTGTTTGGTGTTCGGTTTAATTGAATTTCAGTCCAGTCATTGCCGGTCGAGAGAAAGTTTGACCAGCGAACCTTTTTGAATATTATCATACAACTTCCATAGTTTGCGCCTCTGTGTAGAGTTCACGCAATTTTAATTTAATAGAGTCTTTATCGAGATCTGTATCAACAGCATCGACATATGTATCTAAAAGATCTTGCGTATCTTCTAGATTGACCTTTTCATCCTCAACAGATTCGCCAATAAACTCATCAAAGTTTTCAGCGATCTTGAGCTCATGTGTTTCGATATTTTGTAACTTATCTATAAACCGATCAAAGGTAAACAGATCAGTCTTGTTGACTACCACGACCTTGATAAATTTATTCTCATATTGAGACACATCTACTATATTATAATCTATTTTGGCGTCGTCGTAAACGATTTTTTCGAACATGGTGATAGGGTTGCGTACCGGAGTAATTTCCTGAGTCACAGTGTCGAGTATATGAAAAAACTTAGGGTCATCGCAATCTGACCATGTAAACTCCATCTGGCTACCTAAGTAATGGATATTGCCACGATGAGATTTAGTATGGAAATGCCCTGAAAGAACCATGTCGTATTTGTCAAATATTTCAGCTGACATGCCATGCGGATTTGAAATACCTTTCATCATTTCAAAGCCTTGTAACTCCAAGTGAGCGCCTAGAATTGGAGCATTAGACTTTTTAATGAAATCTACGTATTTGTGGTAGTTGCTATTATTAATCCATGGAATTAAAGCAACATCAAGACCGCCATAATTTTGTATAGTAGGTTCCATAATGATGTTTACATTGCTGGTAAAATAACCCAACAGCTCTTTGAGGCTACACAACTCATTTGTATTTTTAAAGTATACGTCATGATTTCCGGGAATAATATCCATGGTAATACCGGCATCGCGCATAGGCTCAAGAAAATGCTTACGATTAGCATTGAGCGCTTTAAAGTTGACGAATTTTCGGTGTTCATAATAGTCTCCAAGATGGATAATGTTTTTGATATCATGCTCTTTAAGATACGGAAAAAACACATCACGGTAAAATTGTTCTTGATAATTAAGGAATATATCAGAGCTATTCCTTGCCCCGCAATGGGTATCATTAAGTATTGCTATCTTCATTAAAAGAATCCTTTTTGAATTGCAGATACCAGAAAGTACCAAGCAGCTGAATATGCTATTATGGAGAAGAGAGTCCATGCAATTCTTTCATATATATCTTTCATAATGTTTCTATCCTTGAAGCAATAACATTCTTCTTTTCAGATACGCTAAGGACAACTCCTTGTAAAGCCCTGTGATGGTCATTAATAAGAGTTTTGCTTATGTAGTCATAGTCCGGATGTTCCGGACCCATAGCAAGAATATCTTTGACTTCATTGAGTGAATGGTATGGCAAGAGAGCATTTATATCTTTAGAAGTAAAATATACTTCCTGAAATTCGCTGGTTACTGTTTCCACTTCTCTTTGAATTACAATAATGCTCACATGAAGAGCTCCAACTTTTTAGCTTCTTTTTCTTGCGATGCAAATTCTTTAATGGCCGAATCCTTTTTGCGCACATTATCGATACGAACTCTAAGCTCATCAACATAAGCCATAGTTTCTTGAGCATGCTCTTCGTCCATACCAGATTCCATAAAATCAGATACACCCATCTTTTCAATAAAGCGCATCTTTACTTCTTGCTGCTTCTTTTCTTTCTGGATTCTGCGAATAAAGGCATAGAAACAAATTTGAGTAAAATAAGAAAAGGCGTTTGGGTTACCTGTACGTGTGGTTGTGGTAATGTCATAGTTGCGAATCGCTTTGAGGCAGTTCTCAACAGCATCCATAACCATTTCATCACGATACGTATAGCGAATAAAGTTAGGGCGGTGGCTCAAGCCTTCGGCTATTTTCATAAAACAGGTGGCAATGTAGTCCGTAACCTTAGGCGTTCCTTGGCCTTGCTCTTCCATGATATTTACTAATTTCACATAGTCGACAACTGCGAGCGAAAACTCTTTATTGTTGACGTAATGCGGCTTTTTTACTTTGTCATTCATAGGGCACTCCTTACATGATTAGATAATATTATAAACTATTTTCACGAAAAAATAAACAAAAATATTTCACCAGAATCACCATTTAGTCGTTTACACATTCACAAAAATGTATTATAATATTAGAACTACCGGGGAGCGTAGAGGTATACTAATGAAAAGTAGGGTCATCTGTTGTATCGACTAAGTCTTCGTAGTCAACTTCAGGGTATGGGATCTCATCTTTAGTGGTATCTTTTGATATTGACAATGCATACATTATATAGTTCTGTTTGACAGACTCATCGACGTCTGAACAGGATATGATGAAATCATGAGCTATAGTATGGCTTTTAGTATTGACGCTAAAAGGAAACCATTGACTAAACTGATATCCAGTTTCTTTGTACCGTTCTAACAGTACTGGATACTCAATGGTATAAAAATTCTCTGAAATAGCAGCAATAAAACCAACAATCTCATCTCCAGTAGACAGCTTAAGATGAGCTATTTCATTGTTCATAAATTGATCTCATAGACTTTGTACTCGAATTGCTCTTTTGAATAAATTTTAATTCGTTCAGCTGCATGGTTAAGAGTATAGTTTTTTCTACTCTTCCAATGTAGGTCATCAGCAATATCGTATACTGTAGTACTCATCCCATCTCCCGACTTTCTCAACCCTCGGCCAATTGATTGTAAGACCTTAATTTGAGATTTCGATGGAGATGCAAATATAATATTATGCAACCTTTTTATATTTATACCAGTAGAGAATGTCCCAAGAGATGCAACAATGATAGCGTCTTTCTCCTTCTCGGTTATCTCCCTAATTTTTTCTCGATCATCGACTCCCGTCTCACCAGAGACGTAGAATAATTTTCTTTTTGAATCCCCAAGCTTTGTTCGCAACATATCATGAAGAGGCTTTCCATGTTTCTCCACATACTGAAAAAGTACCAATGTGTTTCCACTGCGATCCAGAGCAAGATTAGATATAAAGTTATTTCGTTGTTCATAGCGTACAATAAAGTCCATTTCGTCCTGATACTTCATCTTAGTGACAGCTTTACAGTGCTCTTCTGGGTATTTAAGCAGAAGAACCTGTATGTCTAATTGCGATAAAGAATCATTCTCTATTAATTTTTTGGTGGTGGTCACTCTATAGACTGGTCCAAATAAACCTTCTAAAACCAGCTGATGAGTTTGAGTACCGTCAAGCGTCCCTGTTGTTCCAATACGATATTCTGCATTACCGCATTTTTCCATTATCGAAGTAAGCGATTTAGCCTTAAAGGAATGAGCCTCATCGCCTATAACCATACCAAAATCATGGAACCATTTAGCACTCATCTTATAAATGGATTGCCATGTGGTAATAATAACGTTCTGCGCTAGGTTATGTTTTTCTCGACCGGAATAAATTCTATGGCATTCTTGGTCGTGCATCCATTCATCATAACGAGAATAGTCACCAAAGTCAGAGTACATTTGCTCCACTAACGAAGTGGTAGGGACAATAACTAAGACTTTCTTATCGTTATTTTCTAGGTAATGCCTTAGCAGCAAATAGATCATTAAGGACTTGCCAGAGGCCGTAGGAGAAAGAAGCAATGCTTGCTTATTTTGCAATGCATGGTTTATCCCTTCAAGCTGATAGTCTCTTGGCTCAATGGGATTGCCACCAGCAGTCAATGGAATATCTTTAAGAATAGAAGATATATCGTCGTCTTTTTGAGTACCCATCATTCCATAATACGATGAGTTCTCATTCAGAACATGATAGCCCCTGACCTGTGCGAATTCTAACAGATACTTATAGAGGCCAGTGTATAATGTTTTATCACGAGAATTAAATAATCGAATCTTACCATCCCACATCCGATTCTTATATGCCGGCATAAACTTATAGCCTGGAACATAAAAGCAGAAATGCTCGGTCAATTCCATAGCAATGGATGGTTCAACATCCAATAGCATATGACTATGATTCTTTTTACGTACTGTAATTACTTCCATCGTGGTCCTACTGCCCATCCAACGATTGATTGTCGTATACCTTTTTTAATTGGTGTAATTCTATGATATAACATAGAAGGAAAAATAATTAATGATCCTCGCTCTCGCGTGTGGCTGAGATCAATATCTGCATCTCTAAATTCTAAATCTCCGCCGGTATACATTTCAGGATCTGTAAGCTGGATAATAAACGTAAATTTTCTTTGTTGCTTTTGAGACCAATCAACGTCTTGATGCCAATCGTATTTACCGCCTCTCTTGTATCTCAACATACGCATTTCATTAATGTTTTGAACATCATATTTGTAGTCCACGTTATGTTCTACTATTTGTCTACCAACCATAGACCGAAGACGATAATACTTATGAACATCAGCTGTTTCCACTATGCGATGCTTTTGAGTTTCACCAGCAGTAGATCCGCTTACCCATTCTTGATTTGTCTTACAGATAACATCGCAATGGGCCGAAGAGAGAAAATCTTTATATACCACTTGTAAATTTTCTCCACTCAATGGCGTTTTTAATTGACTGATGTCTCCATTTGACATTGTCCAGAATTTCTTTGAGAGTATCGACGGTTTGCTCAAGGTATTGAATTTTTGCCTGAGCTTCTTGTATATCATAATCTGCGTCATAATACTTATCCATATCTCCTTTAAGGACTGTCAGACCTTTAAGTGGATCATAGTCCCACCCTCTTTTCTCAATTTCATCCTGTGCCATTTTACCGTTATAATGTTCCCATTTATCACGCAATAGAACCTTAAAGTCGAGCTCGGCCTTTTTAAGCCGCAACTTAGTTATCGAATGCAGTTCTAAATATTTTGAATGGAGTTTGGCAGATTGGATTGATGCATCATCTAAATTCATTTCATCTATCACGGAGTCTTCTTTCCACATTGAAAGAATGCTTTCCAAGTCAATCATAATAAAATCCTAATTTTTAGTCTATCTCAAAGTATGTATATTTGAAAGTTACAGAGGCTTGCAGATATTCTATTTCAGTCAATTGAGTATTAAATTCTAAAGCATCCAATGACACAGGGAATACATCATTGAATTTTATTTCTTTGGTCGCGTTAAGGTGGGACGATAAAATTATAAGCGTAGCATCAGCTTTATTGTCTTCGCCCTTAGTGACTATATCGCTCATCCATTGGAATGTTTCAACATAATTTTCCATACCTTCGGTTACGTTGAACTGAATGGTAAGATCTCCAAAGGTTATACGGTCGCCAGTCATGGCAAAATTAGTACCCTTATACGGAGTCGGAGCTTCTGAAAGAGATATATCAGGTATCGAAACAGAAGTGCAAAAATATTCTAAGTTCGGATACTTTGATCTATCAATAACGAACTGAAATCCGGTTGGGCTTAAGAAGTTTTTATTTGTAGTTAAAGTAGCCATTGAATAAAAGTCTCTCTAAATACTATTATTTATACGTAAAAAAAAGGGGGTCCGAAGACCCCCAGCTATGGTAGCGCGTTGTTATTCTTATTAAGAATTGCGCAGTCTGATATTAGGCTGAAGCCATCAGATCGTCAACACGGAAGATACGGAAGTATACGTTTGAACGATCAGTACCAGTAGTACCTACACCTGAGTTGTTAGCACCAGTAACGTAAGGGTTAGCAACCATGCCGTAACGAGTCTTAAATCCGATACGTGGCTGGAAGTCTTCCTCACCGATTGTCTTGTGCATAGTCAGTGGTACGTATGGGCAGTAGAACAGACCAGCATCGTATGGGTTAGAACCACGATAGCCGACTACTACGAAGTCACCAGTTGCATATGGATCAACATAAACGCGTGTGCGACCATTCAGTACACCAACGAATGTGTTACCAGTATCATCAACAGTCAAGCCAGTAGTAGCTGAAGCAGAGAAGTCAAGACCACCTGCAGCCGCAAGGCCAGAAGCTACGTCAGAAGAACAGATAACGAAGTTACCCTTACCGCGACGAGTGTCCTTAGCAATTTGGTTTGCTTCACGCTCGATCTGCATTGCTAGACCCTTGAGCTTCTCAGCCAACCAACGGCCATCGCTGTCAGCGTCGACAGAGAAGATACCAGGCGAAGTAATGTGAGGTTGAGTAGCACCGAAAGTAGCCTTACGGTAAATAGTACGTACAACTTCACGGTTGATTTCAGCCAAGATCTCTGTAGAGAGGATGTTAGCCAATTCTGCTTCTGCATCCAGACCGTGGATAGCCTTAAGGTCTTGAGCAAGTTCAAGCGAGTACTTCGCCTTAAGTGCACGTGCCTTAGTTGATACAGTAAGCTTCTCAATGCTGAATTCCATTTCTGGGTAAGCAAAAGCTTGATCTTCTGGAGAACCTGCACCAGTGTCAGAACCACCTACACCAAGAGTTGATACAGTATCAGCTTCGTCAACGATACCGTCAGCAGGAGTAGTAGTATCAGTTACACCAACAAGACCAGTAGGATCAGCGTCTTGAGTAGCGCCATCACCTGAGTAACCAGTACCTGGCTCAGTAGTGTGGAATGCTTCAGTACCCTGAAGACCAGCAACGTCTGAAGTGAATGAAGACTTCATAGCAAATACGAGGCCAGTAGGACCAGACATAGGCTGGACACCACAGATATCGTAAGCGATGAGGTTAGGCATAGCACGACGTACGAGTGAGATCAATACGGGGTCGAAGTTTGCAACGTTAGCAACGTTGTTAGCAGGAACTGCTTCTGAGAGGAAGTTTCCACCAGCAGCTTGTTCTTGAGCAATTGCTTGCTCTTGGTTTTCGAGAAGACGTGCAACAACAGCCTTCTTATAGCTATCACCGATAGCAGGAGCGTCAGAGTGCTCCAGGATGGGGGCCCACTTTTGGACCAACTTTTCGTCAGCGTTAAACATTTTAGTTAACTCCTATTATTGTGCAAATTTAGTTAAGATTCGAGAATATCGAGCCATTGAAGAATTGAGATCTTCTTCTACTTCGGCGCCATCACCGAGAAGTTGATTAGCTTCGTCAGATTGAGTTGAAACTTCAGACTTAAAGAATGACTCCTTAATAGTCTTAATCTTCATTTCAAACTGGTCAGCTGAATCGAAATCTACATCTTCAACAAGTGAAGCAAACTTCTCTGCTTCAGTTGCGGTAAGGTCAGCAGCAGCTTCTGAAACGATGTTAGCACGAGCCATTGAAGAGATTTGCTCATTCATTTGAATGTTCTCTTCGATTGACTTGTTCAACTGCTCTTCAAGCTCAGAGACTTGAGAAGACAGCTCATCGAACATATCTACTTTGCTTTCCGGTACTTCAATGTAATGCTCAGTGAACACAGATTGCAGTGATTGCATGAAGTTCTCAGCAATCTCAGAACGTAGGCCTTGAGTTACAGCCAACTCGTTCTCTGACATCCAGTTCTCTACAACATAATTGAGATATGAGTCTACTTTTTCAACAAGTTCGTTACGAACTTCAGTTACTTCTTCTTCGAGGTTTTGAGCATATTCTGCTTCAAGACGCTCGACTTCAGCTGTAACCTTAGACTTTAATGCAGCTTCAAAAATAACGCCAGCCTTTTCACGGAATCCATCAGACAGAGTTGCTTCTTCAGCAACCATGACGTCAAGCTCTTCTGCGTATTCGATGTGAGACACATCAGCTTCAGAAACAATAGCATCTTCTGAGTCAACAGACTCTTTCTTCATGCTATGCTTCATCATACCTTGGTATAGCGCCATAGCTTCATCTTTCTTGGCTTTCTTCAACATATCATATGCTGCAGCAAGCACAGCCGCCTTAGTCTTGGGCATTTCCATTTCTTCCATGTCGTCGTCCTCGTCATCTCCATGACCGTCCTCTTCCATGTCGTCTTCTTCGTCATCCCCATGCTCATCTTCGGCTGCAACTTTTTTAGCTTCTTCGAGACCGTCCTCATCGGATACTTGTGATTCATCAACAAGCTGCTCGAGCTCTGCATCTTCTAAAATGTCGTCAGAAAGAATTTCTTGATTTGACATTAGTATTTCTCCTTAGAAATTATACAAGTTTCGAGAGGAAATTCTTAAATGCACGAATTTCAGCATCGCTGCTTCCATAACGTGCTTTATGTATTTCAGTCTCAATTTTTTCAATTTCTTGCGCTTCCAGAATGCCGTTATTCCATACCCATTCAACTCCCTCCATAACACCATTGACAAATGCACTTGGTGCTGAAGGATCTTGAACGATATCAACTGTGGACAATACGAAATCGTCCTTCACATACATGGTTCCATTCTTTTGAGCAAGACTACCCATACCACGACTTGATACACCCAACTTAACACCGCCTTCTAGCAAACCTTTTACGATATTGCCCATAGGAGTATTGAGTATAGATGCTTTTCCGATAACATCGCTGCCTTCAAAACGAAGTTCAGTGATCTTATGCGAAACTTTATCCAAGTTAATTGTTGGACCATCAGGGTGGTTTAACTCACCAACTGCTCGTCCAGTCTTAACTTGTTCTTTGACGTACTTACCAACAGCATTTTCCAATGTTGCTTTTTCGTAAATACGACCGTTACGATTCTTTTGATCCGCCTGCATAAAAATGCCTTCAATCACATAAGCCTTTTCTCCGTTTTTAGCTTCTGTAATTGTGGCTTGCAGATCATTTTCTACATATTCAGTAATTAACTTCATATATGATATTCCTCTCTCATAAGCTTGACAAAATCTTTCGCACTTTTTTCAGCTTCCTTTTCAGAAGGAAAATCATCACCTAGTAATTCTGAACCAATATGAGCAGCAAACTTATTACCATTTTTAGTAATAGTTACCTTACTCCTACCAGCAGTAAACTTCTTAACGACTGGACCCATGCCTGCCTTTTCTCGAAGTTCCTTAAAGCTCATCATCCGTTGAAGACTCCTCTGGGCTACCAGATCCAAAAACTTGAGAAGCAACTTCTACCTTTTTTGAATCCAAAGCCGCTGATAGCTTATCGCTCATAATAGTATTAAAAATATATTGTGAACTTACATTATCACCATTTTTTACGTGGTGAATTAAATCTTCAATATCACTCATAGTACAATCCTTTCGTTAATAATTATTTATAATATTTAAGTTTTCTAAATGCGGGCAATATATTGCGTTTTGCCCAAAGTCTTATTAAGTTTCTTACCTGTGGTGCCATCATTTTCGTGATCACCTGCAGGTTCATCCCATACAGCATCAGCAATTGCTGCAATATCGGCTCCAGTAATCGCAACTGAGGCGGCTTCAATAGTAATAAGATCCACAATATTAGATCGTACTAGTGAAGTTGATACGCCTTCAGCAAAAAGAAACGGATTTTCTCCAACCTCTCTTGTATATAGGTTACCGTTTACAGTAAGAACATAAGGATTTTTACTTGCAAACGGCTGTATTCTCCATCCATTCTCGAGAAAGAATGTATCTCCTACTGACTGATCTGCAGTAATAGGGTCTCCACCAATAGCAGTAAAAGCCTTTGGATAAGCAGTAGCATGCGGAAATTCTTGTGAGCCAACATTCCATTCTTTCCAAGCTGAATAAAGATCAGCCTTAACGTTAAGTTCGGTTACGCCTTCACTCACAAAAATAGTTTTTGTCTGAGAATCAAATACAACCTTTTGATTAGGGTAATCTTCCCACATCCATCGATGACCATAAAACTGATGAATCGAAGGCATTACTGAATAATCTCTTTCCAGTTTACTGTGACCATCAGTTTCACGTTATTGTGTAAAGCCGTTCTTGTCTTACCATAGAATGACCAGATGACTCGGGAACCCCTAAATCCTTTGATGTATGCATTACCGCCCGGCCATGCTGGGAGAGCTGTAGTATTAACTGGATTTGAGAATGTATCAGTCGCTCTGTCATAGTCATTGTAGACTTCAAACTGATTTACCGCAATTGGCTTCACATAGTAGTAAACACCACCAAATGATTCCCAACCCGCTGGTGCATCATAGACTTCGTACTGTTGGTTTTTATCTACGTCTGATGCATACTCTGCAATGTTAAGCGGAAATTCTGCTTTACCTGCCGCTATCGGGTCACGTACTTCAACTCTTTCTCCTGATGCAACTGTAATTACAGCGGGAGAAGCACTTGTTACGGACAGAATATTATTGACAATAGTACCGCCATCATCCGCAAAGTTTTTAACAGCACCGTATTGCCAGTTATTAAAAGTGTCGGTTGTATCTGATTCGTAACGACCAGCGAACATTTCTTCAAGAAGAATTTTACCGTTCTCATAAGATGTGGCCGAAGAGTCTACCTCTACGGAAGTACTCGGGACTGGTGAAAAGTCAAATCCTGTGGCGACAGAGTTAATCTCTGCTTTGAGGTCAATCACTGCGTCTAAACTAAGACCTTTGCCCGGAGTTGCAGTACCGCCATCGAATCCAGCATCAAAACCATACGCAGATACAGAGGTCGGCATATAGAGTGTGTGGTTTACTTCTCCGTTTGGTAGTTCTACTTTTGGAGAGATAGAAAAGAGGTATTGCCACTCGTCTGAAATATTTGCGGTTACAGTTGTGTGTTGTGTTGCATAGGTCGCTTGCTTACCCTTTTCATTAAGATCTAATGTTGTCTCAGTCCATACAGATGCAGACCACGTTTCAATACTCGTATCATCGGTTGGGCCGGTGACTGCTTTTATACTCCAGCATACAGGCAATGAAGCAGTCTGTGACATAGCAACTTCGTAGTTATTACCGTGATAGTACGAATGCATCACAACACGAGCACCGTCGATGTATGTACCAAATCGTACTCGACCCGCACCATGCCACTGAACATCAATCCAGTAAATGTTGTCTTTCGATAAGTCTAATGTTGCCTGTGAATCACCAGATCCATCAACCTTATCGCCGTTCCAAGTAGATCGTGCGATTACAGTATCGACTCTACTGCCTGAAGTAGAGCTTCGAATAACAACACTCAGATTGTTATTGTCATCAAGCCTAAACATGAAACCGTTGTTGGCATCGAACATGCCCCAGTTTCTTACACAACCCGATGCACCGCCTATGTTATTCAGTCGTGCAGTGCCCATGTAAAGGTGTGAACTACCTGCCACATAGTGGTGGTATAGATTACTCGAACAAGCGGCAAATCCTTCGTTCGCTACATGTTCAGGATCAGTAGCTCCCGGTATTTTAATCGTTACTGAGTTTCTGTCGTTATCGTAAGTAACAGAACCGCCATCTAATTGTGTGGGAGAGAAGTTATCGTCAAGAATTTCTTTCTGACCAAATACATAGTCACCAATATGTGTTGCACCAGCTACTCGCAACTTACCCCATGCGTCTAATTGAGGAAGACCTTCTGCGAATCGAATGTTTGCTGAACCTGTGATGTCAACATCCATACCATATTCGGGGTTATCATAACCCATAATGTTCTGTGCTGGTATGTAGACATCGTAAAATGCGGCTACTTGAGCAACTGCAGTGCCATTGTAAGATATGTTAGCGTCAACTGTTGGCTCAAGATTTTCATACTTTGCAGTCTTATTATAGTGAACAGCAAGAACACCAGTGCCATCACCTTTATCATAAACTCCGTGAACATGCATCATACCATTGCCACCGAAGCCAGCAATCATATACATCTGACCTATTTGCCAAGAATGATCGGTTGATCCACCAGCTACAGAGTTGAATGTTTTGTACTCAATCTCGGCAGTATGGATCATGTATACACGATCGCCAGTGCTCTCCGGTGGAATTCGTGTAAATCTTTTATCTCCGAGTGCCATAATTGTTTCCTATTATACCTCTAAATCGACATATAATTTAGAGAGTTCCGTCCGTAGAGTGTTATAATGGCGCATTACGGCCATAGGCTCTACACCTTCGAGGCCCTGGGGAAGGACCAAGTTAATAAATTCTTCGAAGAATTGAACTGCTTCGTCCAGTTTTTGTTTTGCTTCTTTATCAGTCATGTGTTTCTCCATGGTTAAAATGGGGTCCCGAAGGACCCCGTCATATTATATATTATTAAGCTGGATCGTCAAAGTTTCTCTCGAGAGGAGCAACTAATGAGATCGTAGCACCGTTTTCATTGATTGGTGTTACAGCAGATTTTACATATTGTCCAGTATCTAGACCAATAGCAACCGCAACTACATCAATCGGCTGACCAGTTGTTCTACTTTCCTGTGTATTAGTATCATATCCATAAGTGAAGGAGAATGTTGAACCTGCACCAGCCGTAGCTTCGTTAGGAATATTGTTACTAATACCTGTACCAACATCACTACCTTGAGCATTCTGTACCTGTACAGCAGCATTAGTGCCAAAGTCATTACCACTTGGTGGCGCATTGTAGTACACATAGAATACAGAATCAGCATCAGCAGCCAAGTTAGTGTTAAAGTTCAACGTAACTGTTACAACACGTGGATATGTCAGCGTAGTAGCACCAGTGAAGGATGCATCAGAATACTCAGTAAACTGAACACTGTTCTGGTCAGTTGAAGCAAGCGAATCAATGAATACGCCAGGCTTTGTTACCAGAGTTGGACCAACGAATTCAACAAGCAGATCTGCAATCGCACCATTACGTTGTGAATCACCAGTAGCACCCTCGTTCAAAATACCTGTACGACGTAGTGCCCACTGACAGAATTCATAAACGTCTTGTGCCGACGTATTATTACCTGCATCAACAAATGGCGAACCAGCATTTGCGTGGTTGTCATTAGCATCAATGATAACATCAAACGCGTAGAACACAGACTGAATTTCACGCTCACCTTCATATGCAGCAATAGTTGCAGTAGAACCAGTTGTGTCTGAGAAATCTGCAGCTGTAGTTGAAGAAATGTTACCATCTCCAGTTACTTTAAACCAACGACCAGGCGATCGTCCATCTCTGTAAACCTGACCTGTTGTTACCGCAGTGGTTGTACCCTGTGGAATTTCACCAACGATATCATAAGGTACACCAGCAGAAGCTTCGAGGTATGAGATCTGAATGTCATCGTATGGGTTAACATCAGCAGGTACAGCACCGTTCGAATCGATGTCTGTATCGGCAGTTGTATCAATATCCAGGTCAAGAGCATTCGATACTGGGAATCGGTATACAATCGACGTCATTGTCGTTACACCAATATCCGGCAAACTTGAATCAGCGTAGATCTTACCACGTTCACGTACGAAGATCTTAAAGTTTCCTCGACGATCCGCAACAAGTGTAGCTGCACCGGCTGCTTCAGATGTACCAGCTTCTACTATTGCAATAGATGTCGCAGTAGGAGTACCAGTGACAGTGAAAGTGCCATTGTTATTGTCAGTGTTTGTTACTGTAATTGTATCACCATCTTTAAATACTGAAAGGTCAGTAGTAGTAGATGTAATTGTGTTAGAACCTGAGAATGCAATATCTAGATCGCCGTTACCAGAACCTGCAGTTGCATCAGCTCGTGCAAGAATTGCTACTGCTTCGTTAGCTGGACCAGTAAACGTAGTGTCAACAGTCGTTGCAACAGTTGATGCGCTTTGTACATAGTAAGGCTGGTCAACCTGGTCAACTAAAGTACCCAATGTAATAATACCTGAGTAAATCTCCTTAGTATATGAATCTTCTGTATCACGAACCGACCATCCAGCGGTACGAAGAAGCTGTGAAGAAGTTGTAGTAAAATCAGCATCGATCTGAGTTGATTCAGTTGCGTTAGTAAATGGAGTACCAGAAACTACGATCTGAGTCTTAGTAGAAGAAGCTACAGTACCAGTAACACCAGAGTTTGATGAACCAGTAATAGTAATTGTATCACCAACTTCATACTTACGAAAATCTACAGTAGTGTCTGTAGTATCGATTTGATTTTGGTTAGTAATAGTAACACTTGCAGTTTGACGTACAGTCTGTGTCAGTGTTTGTGCATCATCTAGGTACCAACCATTCTGAATTTCGAACTGCTCGTTCGTAATTGAAAGCATTGGGAAGTCGAACTTAGTAATTGATTCTACGTTCTTCCATAAATACTTTAAAAATGAATAAAGTGCCTGACCAGTAATACCTGATCCTGCAAATTCAAAATTATTTCCTGTTGCTGCTTGGAAATAAATCTTTTTATTATTGCCATCTACAACAATCTCACCGCCGCCAGAACCACCGTTTGTGGTATATACTCCGGTAGGAGACTCGGCCACTTGATCAGCTAACGCATCGTTAGTTGTATTTGATCTTGGTGAAAGAGCATCGAGATCTGTATATAGCTTAGTTGAGTCTAAGTTTGACAGAGCCATTTAAATTTCCTCTTTGTGTTAAAATTTTTATAACGAAGATATACCACTTATAGCTTATTTATAATATTTTTAGTCTGGATCAAAGTAATTTCTATCAATAATTTGTGAGACTAAAAGACCACCATCACTTGTTCCCAGAGTTACATTCTGAGCATAGTGTTGATAATCGAAATTCATTACGACTATTTTTGCATTAATCGGAGCATCAGCTCCGGAGTATGAAAAAGTTGCCTGAAATCTTCCCGCGTTATTAGGGTCACTGGCAATAGTTAAATTAGATGATACTCCTGTTGGCGAAGCGCCGATTGTTTCGACAGTAGCTAGCTGAGTTCCTGTGTCGCGATCAATAATATCGATTTCAGATCCATCAATAACATTACTTACTATAAAGTTGACAGACTGAACAATTGATACTGTGCCAGGTCCGGTATTTCTATATGTCGGTGAAGCTGCTCCATCAGTAACATTTATTGTCAATGTTTGACCTGATGAAACATTAACTAAAATAACTTCAGAATCGCCTGATGTACTCGTCGCGTTTTGTGCCTGATTTGTTGCTGCATATGTGCTAGCTGAAAATGAACTATTCCAACTAATAGATGTAGATGACGTTACATTTCCGATATCTATTGCGTGACTTGTACCGTCCCCAACAAAATTACAGCTATCAATAGAGCTAGCTGTCGTTATTGTAGATAGTAAAGCAACATCTGCTCGCGTTTGAAGAAAATCACATGAAACAAAACTGCCTCCGCCCTGAGTTATTTGGTCACACCGTCTAAACGTAGTATCATCAAGGTCTGCATTGCTCTGAAAAACAAATGTTCCCATATCGTTAAAAGAGCACCCCTCTAATTTTAATACAGTTGGGTTGTTAAACGATTCCACATTACCACGGGTTGTAGCAGGAGCATCCCCAGCAACAACACGAGAGTCACGAAGTGTAAAATTACAAGTAAGGTTTGTTATGGTTATGTTAGAATTTGCGTTTCTAAATTCAATTCGTGTAAAATCGTTGTATGTTAAAAATTCATCTGAAATGGTAATATTATCATTTGCTGAGTTAAAGTTAACAGCCGATGCAGAAGTTCCTAAACTAAGAATGCCCTTGAGACGAAAACCCTTATCGCCCGGAATATTCTCCCCTTGAAATTGTCCAAACTTGTGGTAACCCCCACTCTCAGCGACTCCGTTTGAGGGCGTTCCTCCACCATCGTAATCATTGTAATCTGCCGCCTGAGAAAAGTTTGCGGCGGTGGATAATAGTGGACTGGTATTGTTAATTGTAGTAAGTGTGCCTCCCGTACAAGACAAGGTGTGCCTGCCATAACGTATATTGTCCATACCCAAAACGGCAGGACGCCTCAATTGAACAACTTGTTCATAAAGCCAGCCCACATGAGAGGGGTTATTCGCAGTAAAACTTCCTCTCGAATCTCCTGTTCCTGAGTTTCTGGGGTCTACGGTTCTATGGTTCCATCCACCAAAAAGGTCAACATCCTGACCTCCTACAGAATAAGAACGATATTGGCCAGGCGCACTTCCCAAAACAATTTGTTCTCCTGCAAAACCACTGGTTGCTCCCCCAACCGTATCTACTGCGGTTGGAGCAGGAACAAGAGACCAGAAAGCAAAAATATTTCCAGCCGTTGCTGTAACCTGCGTTCTTCCGTCCGTAACATAGTCCAGTACAACAGATACAGAGGCACCACTACCGGTCGCACCGTTCGTTGTTAAAGAGTCTCCTCCGGATAGATATATGTCACCATCGCCATTAATTCGGTTATTACCACCACCAGCAGTATAACCGTTCATTTCAACAATATTAGAGGTAGCTCCACTCTCACCCGTGGAATTGGCAGTAGTCCAAAGATGTGTTAAATCTGTAGCATAAGTGCCTGCCATTAGTTATACTCGTACGTTGCTCGGTCGTTCCAGACTTTATCAAAGTCCGCCGAGTTATTTGCCCAAATGACTTCGATATCGTCACCAATTTCGTATACTCTTTTAATACGCCAAGAAGCTGCATCTCGTTCTGAACCAGGCACCGCTTCTCCAACGTATGTAAAGTCACCGTCCACATCTATTAGTTTATCATATTGCACTTCTAAATCTATCCTCAATCTTTCGAGTACTGAGTCTAATGCTTCAGATACAAACTTCTTTTTTGCTGCGTCAAAGACTAAAATTGCGTTACCATCAATCTCATGTCTTTTCTTAAACTCTACATCGCGGTTATCCATAATAGCATATGAACCAGAACCGGCCATAGCTGTTATTTTATTATTCAGATCTTGTTGTGTTTTATTAACCCAGGTCTGAAATTGCTCATTAATTTTATCTAAATATGGTTGGACATCGGATTCAGTAACCGTCGCATCAACTCCAGGTTTTCCTTCTGGGCCAGCGGGTCCTTGTTCTCCAGGTTCTCCTTTTGGTCCAGGTTCACCACGTTCTCCGCGCGGTCCAGTATCTCCTGTATCTCCTTTGTCACCTTTGGCTCCTTCGGGACCCACCCCGCCGGTAGCGCCAATAGGTCCAGGTATGCCTTGATCGCCTTTTTCACCTTTCTCACCACGATCTCCCTTAGGACCTACTGGTCCTTGCTCTCCTCTTTCGCCTGGTACGCCTTGTGGACCGTCATCGCCGGGTCTACCATCGATCCCGTCACTTCCAGGTATACCTTCCACGCCTTGCGGACCTTGCGGCCCCATCGGGCCAACTTCGCCTTGAGGCCCTTGTTTTCCTGTTGCACCAACTTCACCTTGTTCTCCCAATAAGCCTTGCGGGCCTTGTGGACCTTGAATTCCTTGATCGCCCTTGTCACCTTTTACACCTTTATCGCCTTTTATACCCTTGTCTCCCTTAGGACCTTGAAGTCCTTGAGATCCCTTTGGACCAGGAGTGAGGGTTATTTCATCTAGCTGCGAAGAAACCTCGCGTCGAAATTTTTCTATGAATGCGAGGTTAAGTGCAGCAGATTGCGCTACATCCTTCTTCATTTTTCACCATTTAGGTATTGAGCTGCTGACTTTAGAAGTTCATTAACAGCTTCATTTTCCTCATGCATTTGATCAGCGTCAATAATAAGCTGATCATAATCGTATTCAGTAGATGAGAAGTCTAAATCTAAGTCTTCTTCATCATCAAATTCTCCAGACTTCTTTTCAGCTTCAATCTGCTTTTGCATTTCTTTGATATCATCATCAGACTGCTGAAGAACGTTTTTCATCACCCATTCATTAGAAATATACTTCCCTACATACTCTTCCAAAGTTGCAAGCATTTCAAAACGCTCTCTCATGATTTCAGCTTCTTTGAGTTCGCTAAAATGATTATCTTCGATAAAATCAAAGACAATATTTTCTTTCCACTCCTTCCAATCTTCTTTAGTAATAATACCCTTTAGAATTAATTGGGTTTTAAGTAGCTGTAAGAAAAGATCTGAAAAACGCTTACGAAGACGGTCAATAAACTTTTTAAACTTAACTTCATCACGCGAAATTTCAGTTGATCGACCAAGAGTAAACTGAGCTTCCTGCTCGAGTCTATTTACCGGTACATTAAGTGACTTATATAATTTCTTTTGAAAATAAACAATATCGTCAATCTGTCCAAGGTTTTCACCACCGGGTAATGTATCTACTTCAGTACCTCGACCACCTTCTTTACGTGGAAGGAAATAATCTTCCAGCATAGACATATGACGCTTATCGTCTTTTACTTCACCAGTTGTCGCATCATAGGTAATCTTATTACGATACTCATTTGCAATACGGCGAAGCGTTTGCTCAGCCGCAGAATTCTGCATATTACCTACGTCAATATAGAATATACGACGCTCTGGAGCTCTTGAAATACGATAGATAACCAATGAGTCTTCCATCATACGCAATTGGTTAACTGGCTTAATTGCTTTCTGTAAATAAGAAACGATTCGGCTCTTACTTGGATCTAATAAGCCCGAAGTACAATAAGCAATTGAATCTGGATGAATCTTAAGCGCATTATGAGCTGCTCCCATTTTTTCATCCTGATATACAAAAATCTCTGTGGACTTTTTAATAATCTTTGCGCCAGTCTTTTGATCCTGTTCTTCCTCTACTTCTTTTACTTTACGAAGGTACATAGGATCAATATAACGAAGCTCCATAATCCCTTTCTTAGGAGACTTTTCGTCAATAATAATATGGTAAGCAATACGTCCGTCAACATACCACTTACGGAAAATATCGTGTGAATACGCATTAAATGATAACAATTGAAGAATTGATTTAAATTCATCATTAATTGTTTCTTTAATTTTATCTGAAGTCTCAACATGATCTAAAACTAATTCAATAGGCGCTTTATCATGGTCACCTACAATAGACTCGTTGACAATATCTTCGATTGCAGCATCGCACTCAGGTTGAGTTGCAATATCACGATACTTAAGAATTTGTTCTTTATCAGAAGTTGCTTTGTCCCCTGAAAGGTCTACAAAAGCATTAGTTGCAATTGCGCCTGCATAGGTAGAAATAATGCCTGATCCATCATATTCAGTTTTCGGAACAAATGACTTTACGTCCGGTTCTTTATCTTTCTTTCGAGTAATTTCGAAGCCAAAAATCTCAGCCATGGATTGTATCTCTCTAAATTGAAAATAAAGGCAATGGCCGGATAACCGACCACGCCTTTATTATATATCACGCCTTACGACGTGCTGTTAGCGTTCTCCCAATATTGAACTTGGAACTCAACAGTAAACTCTTCGATTGTATTCTCTGAGTCGTAGTTAAGATCAATTGCTGCAATATTAGTTGGGAAACAACCGCGTAGGTCGTAACGCTGAGTAGAATTGCCTTGACGATCAAGCTGCTCAACAATCATGTCAGCTTGATAATCTACTGGGTTGGCAAGGCCTACGTTAGCAGTATGCTCATTGATACCGTTCATCCAACGCTCCATCATTTGACGAATGCGGAAATCAACATCATTAATGATTGTAAGCGTCATTGGTTCGAAGGTACGATCACCTGCGACCTGAAGCTTACGCCCACGGAAGTTAATTTCTACCGGCGCAATGATAGATGCTGGAATTGACGCCCCTTTACACATAAAGGAGGTCAGCTCGGAATCACCTTGAGCATAGCTAGGGAAGTTACATGTAACTTTGAACATATTAGCACGCGCCCCACCGCCTACTAACTTAGACTTAAAATCGTCTACACCTAAAATAGCCACTTATCTATCCTCCTTAATTAACTGGCGATTTCTGAGAAATCAACACCAGTTCGGGTTGCAATAAAGTTAAGAGTAATGAAGTTGATAGAACGAGCTGGCTTAACATATATGTCAGCAACAAAGCTGTTAGAATCAATGACCTGACCTGTGTTATTTGTTTCGTCACAAACAACCAAGAAATCAGTTACGCCACGACGACCCTTGACATCACGCAAGAATGGCTCTACCAAATTTCTAAACTGCGCCCGAGTAAACTCATCGTTCAGTTCGAACAATGTAAACTTAGATGCAGTTGCAATTGCCTTCTCCAAGACAATAAACAAACGACGTACATTAATACGATCGAAAGCAGATGGACGTGCAAGAAGCGTCTTATCGCCAAACAATACAGTACCCTGACCAGGGAACGATACGATTGGGTTAACTCGACCCTTGTACAATTCATCGCGCTCGGCTTTAGTTGGGTTAATTGCAAGCTTAGTAACGCCAAGCAATTGACCACGATTCAAGCCAGCAGGCGAGAACCAAGCATCAGCTGAAGCATCAGTACCAGCACAAAGGCCAGCAACATATCCAGCAGCACCAATCCAACGATAAACGTCATTATACTTATCATATACGTATACGGCAGTTGAATCCGCAGAAGCATAAGAAGTTGATGGAAGACCACTTACCCAAGTCTTAACAGTAGATACTGGATTTGATCCAGTACTATCTTCGATTGGGGGAGATACAAATGCCATACAATCTTTACGTACTTCACAAAGTGTAATTAATGCGTCAGCAATAGTTTGAGCGCCGTCTGCATCTGGTACAGAGAAGAGAAGGTTAACATCGATCAGATCAGAATCTGCAAATGCTTGGAAACCATTGCTTCCAGTACCAACAATTTCTGATGCTCCAACAGAGTCATTATTTGATGCTCCACCACCAAGACTTTCGCCAGCTTCAAAACCCGCAGCGCCGGCAGTAAAGGCTGTAGTATTGTTATTAGCTCCAGTTGGACCTAATTGATATCCATCTTCTGTAGCCAAACCGCCGCCACATGCCCAGATATATTCAGATTTTTCATTAATTACGTTTTTGTAGTATAGTGTTGAGTTGTCGCCAGACTTAGCATCAGACGCAAGAGAAAGAAATTCCCATGATTCTAATACTTCGCCAGGATTACCTGTATATAAACCGTCTTCATCAATTACTAAAATATGAAGTTCATCATTAGCACTCGATGCGCCGTAAGATACTGCAGTTGCAGAAGTTCCGGGCTCAGCGCTAAAATACGACTCGTAATTGTCAGTGCTGCCCCAAGTAGTGAAGTCAGTAGCCGAAGCCGCAGTAAATACTGCAACCTTAAGACTATTACCTTGTTCACCAACTTCGCGCGCTGCAAATACTTCAGCATTAATAGCTACTGCATCTTCTGCAGTAGTAATAACTTGCCCAGTGCCTGCCTCTGTATTAGAAGCATGTTCAGCTCCAGAGCCGACGACACGAACAACTTTAAGAGCTGAACCGTATTTTAGAAATGATGCGGCGGTTAAAAAATATTTTGCTGTCTGGTCGTCGGGTCTACCGAAAACAGATGCTAACTCCTTTTCAGAGCTGATAATCACCGGAGTGTTTACAGGGCCCTGAGTAAAGGCGCCGGCGAAACCACCAATACTGGTAGATACCGCAGGGACAATAGTAGTTGCATCAATTTCCTTGACCTGAACGCCAGGTGATACTTGAAATGCCATCGCTTTTTCCTCGTTAAGGTTAAAAATGTTATGTGTTTGTCATAATACGAATAAATCAATCATAGTTTATTTATAAATATCTTGCTTTTCATAAACAACGCTACTGAGCCAAACAGTCCCATCTTCATCCACGTGGTAATCTTTGTTATTTCTACCATCATCTATAATCCCAAATGGTGGTAAATCATTTTGTATTTCTTTAAGCCTCTCGCTATATAAGAGACTCTTCATATTGATCTGAGTCATCTCAGCAAAAATGTCTGTTGAGGTAAACCAACCAAACAAAACTAGATTCATTACTAGGTCATCATGGTTTCCAGCAGAGGCTTGATATGAGTTTCCTCTTGCAACAAATGTCGACATTTCGATAATTGTATCTGAGTCATTGATAAACAATTTCCGCTGCTCAATAAGATCCTTGAATGCTGAACAGCCTATTCTTTTAATTCTACGATTCATCCGTATTCCTATACCATCGGATTTAATCATAGATTCTAAAAACATGTTTTCGTATTCTAAGTCATACCATAAACCATGCGCGACAATAGATCCCTGATCATTTGATTCAACTAATATAAAAGCCTGATTATAGAGATTGGCGTATTTGTAAATAATATCCGGAAATAAAACTGGCGATAATTCATTATCTTTAAAAACGGCCACTTGTTGAAACGGCTCGCTGGATATATCTATAATATTAAATGTAGAATAATCTTGTCCTCTCCCCTGGGCAACATCAACAGCCATAACGTACTTATGCCCTTCAGTAGGCTGCTTATATATTTTAACATTCTCAAAATAGTGCTTA
>Ga0213864_10000119_pt1 | contig 32791 bp, 25 predicted proteins | sample PICome_5_FD_160078 | JGI IMG/M metagenome (GOLD analysis project Ga0213864, IMG submission 160078) | Coastal seawater microbial communities near Pivers Island, North Carolina, United States - PICO247 | ecosystem: Environmental > Aquatic > Marine > Coastal | place: USA: North Carolina... | reverse complement strand
CAATAGCATTTTCTGTATTTAGTGCGGGTTTGTTGGGAAAATCAATCCAGTAGACATTGCCTTCTCTTGAAATTTTGAGCTCGATTCCATTTTGCAGCACACTATCAATTTGCATTGGTATTTGTAAATCGATTTGCATTCTGCGGACTGCATCATCCAACACCTTATAACTCATGATGTTTTTACCTTGAATGTATTTGTTATCGATGTCTACTTCTATATCTAAATCGTAGCGCAAGACATCCCACCACATCCGCTCTTTGGTTATACTTCCTCTGAGACTATCCTGTCGTGTAAATTCTTGGGCGTTTAAATGCAGACCAAGGCAAATGGCGAGAAGAACAATTGTTTTGTGCATAGGCTTATCTAAAAATACTATTTGGAAATACCACTTCGCTCTCGAAGCCGTTATCACCGATTGCAGATACCCCAAAGAAATAGTTGTCAATCACGATGCCATCAAGAGTCACTTCATTAGTGTCTTGAACTACTCGAGAGTATTGCCAATGTGGAGCAGTGGTTTCTCTCCAGTGTATTCTATATTCTGTCGTTGCTGTAGAAGATTTCCATCTTAGTTTTGTTGAGGGCTGAACAATTCCACCTATAGCTACTTCAGTTGGAGCAGGAGGTGCCCACGCCAGACTTGCAAGATTAATGGCGTTGACTGCGGTTAATTTTGCTGCGTAATCGAAATTCACGTGTTCAAAAACATCTCCATACGCGATGCCGTCTTCAACTCGAATATCTTGATGCTGCTGGGTGTAGTTTTCGTGAGCCTCCATAATTCGTACACCTGCATACCCCAAGTCATTAAAAGGCCTGTGATGACCGCCGCGTCCGAAGCGATCAAGGCGGTATATCATCATTGGATTCATTTCGGGCATATAGGTCTTGGTGTTTTTGTAGATATATCGAGCTAATTGCCGAGATATACCGTCAACTTCACCGCCGTAAAATCGTCTGGCTCTTCTTTGGCGCTCTGTTTCATTGGCAGGAACAGGTTCTGAAAATATTCTGAAGTCTCTATTACTAATTACACCATCAACTCCCTTTATATTGCCAATCATGTCGTTGTTGAGAATCCCAATAATTTCCCAATTCTTTTCTTTAGCGTACTCGGCTAAGCCTTTTCCTCCGAATAATCCTTGTTCTTCTCCAGCTAATCCAACGTAGATGACGCTATTCTCAAAGCTATATTTACTCAAGACACGCGCTGCTTCGATGGTTCCTGCCATTCCAGAGGCATTGTCGTTAGCTCCAGGTGAATCAGAGGTGTAGTCTGTGGGATCTGAGACTCTCGAATCGATGTCACCGCTCATGATAATGAATCTATTTGGAAATTTTGTTCCTCTTTGAATGGCAACAACATTGACCACATCAACGTCTTTGACGATTCTAGAGGCCGTTCCTTTTGCAATAAAATTATGCTGATAAAAAACGTCTAAACAATTGTCACATTGATTGGAGATGTTATCAAATTCACTTTTAATCCATCTTCTCGCCGCACCTATACCTCTTGTGTTAGAGACGGTGTCACTTAGTGTATGTCGAGTTCCAAAATCTGCTAAGGTTTTGATATCGCTCTTGATTCGTTCTACAGAGATGGCGTCAATAATGTCGTAAATACGCTGATCTTGCTGTGATTGAACACTCATGACAGTGATAAGACCAATAAAAATGAGGAATTTATTCATATCGTTTTTTCTTAAAATTAATGGATTCAAACTAATTTTTGAGCCATCTTATAAGTGAATTCTATAAATTCTTTGAGATGACTCACTTCAGTTGTGGCGTTCATCAAACTCACTCTTAGAAACTGCGTCTCGTTCAGAACTGTTTTTACGCAGTAGTAAGTACCGTCTTCTAAAAGAAGTTGTCTAAGGGAATTGTTTTTTTGATTGACCTCGTCTTGACTTCCTTCAAATAGATACCTGAAGCACACAATATTCGAGTCTGGCGGAAGAAAGTATTCGAAGCGGGGGTGATCGTCTAAAATTTTTATAAAGTCTTTGGCCAAATCAAATTGCCTGTCGATAAAATCTTCGAAAATCTTTTCGCCATAAACTTGAAGTATGGTGTACCAATAGACAGAGGTCATGGTCTTGGTGCATTCAAAAGTTCGTTTTGCTCCATTATACCAATCTTCTTCCTCTGTATCGTGCAATAAATACTCTACTCGTTGATTGAAGTTTCTGTGTGCATCGTCACCATTTTTAAAGAGTAGGGCAGTTGTTAAAGTCGGCATTAGCATCATTTTATGACCATCTATAACAATAGAATCTGCATGCTCCGACCCCTTCATCAGATGTTTGTACTTCTTAGATAAGACTACAGCTCCACCATGAGCTCCGTCTACGTGAAACCAAATGGATTTAGATTTAGCAAAGGCTCCCATTTCTTCTAAAGGATCAAAGTTTCCTGTAGCTGTGGAAGGAGCGCTTCCCACAATAGCAAATACTTCTATGTCCTCATTTACAGCCTTTTGATAGACCTCTTCAAGTTTTGTTGCATCCGCACAGAAATTGCTGTTTACTGGGATACCTATGATGCCTTGGTCTCCAAGACCCATAATACGCGCTGCTCTATCAATGCAATAATGCGCTTCTGCGCTGACCATTACACCTAATTTTTTTGTGCTCCCGGTATGCCAAATGTCTTCTTCGATTATTGCACGCCTTGCTGCTAGTAGTGCCGTCAAGTTGGCAAGTGTACCCCCTGAGGTTAAAAATCCTCGTGATTTTTGACCATAGCCCACTTTAGAACACAACCAGTCGGTGACAATACGTTCCATAGCGGTGGGCGCCATACCCATTTCATAGACGGCCATACCATTATTACTCAGCGCTGTAGCAGCTCCCAAAAAGCTGTTTATTGGAAGAGGTGCTCCGACTTGATGACCGATATATTTTGGATTATGAATGTGATTGGTATGCCCGAATAAAGAACTGATTAAAGCCTGTACTTTTTGACTATCAGCTGCCTCTTTATGCGCATTGGGCCAATTCTTCCAAAAATCGAGTTCTTCTTCTGGAGATCTGTAGTTTATTGTTTTTGAACCTTCGCTCTGGGCGTTTTGCAGAAAGTCTTGGAGAAGCTCAAAAACTAAAAGACCCTGCTGAGCGAAGCCGGCAGGGTTGTATAAGTCTTTAAAATTTGTTTTACTCATTTCAGCATTTGTAACCGGTTAAAGTTAAAACATTGAATCAAATTCATACTTAGAATTTTCTTTCATATATGAGGCGACTTTATTTCTCAATTCAATGATATTTGGCATTTGATGGTATTTGGTGAAACGCTTTAACCCCATCAACAGCATTTTTTGCATATCACCCTCTGCAAAAGAAACAATACCTTCTTTCGCTTTAGCCGTTACAATATCTACAGCCTTATAGACATACATCTCGCATAATGCGATTTGGATGTCTTGATTGTGCTTACCTCTTTCAATGTTTTTCAATGTTCTGAGAAGTGCAGATTCTGCCATATAAATTTCATTGAGTATGTCTGCAGCATTCATCAGTAGAGATTGATGCTCTTCTAAATCTTGACCGTATTTTTCTACGGCGCTTCCAGCAACCATTAAAAACACCTTCTTAAGTCTTTTAACGATGTCCATTTCTTGTGATAGTGAAGCACTAAAATCTGGGGTTTCAAAACTTGGTATAGAAGTGAGCTCGTCTTTGATACTCATCGCAGGGCCCAGCAGGTCAACATGTCCTTTGAGTGCCTTTTTAATGAGCATTCCTACCGCCAACATTCGATTAATTTCATTGGTACCCTCGTAGATTCTTGAAATTCTGGCGTCTCTCCAAGCCGATTCCATGGGTGTATCTGCACTAAAGCCCATTCCTCCAAAAATTTGAATACCCTCATCGGCGCAGCGCTGAACGTGTTCAGATACGATTACTTTCAGAATAGAACATTCTACAACAAACTCTTCAACTCCCTTTAATTCTGCTTCTTGATGAGATTTTCCTTGTTCAATACGATTTTGTATTCCCAATTCAATGTCATGTGCAGCCCTGTATGAGGCAGACTCATCTACGTAACAATACATAAGCATTTCTGCCAGTTTTGATGAAATGGCTTCAAATTCGATGATGGGTTTATCAAATTGAACGCGTTGTGTGGCGTAAGACAATGATTCATTGATAATTCTTCGTTGCGCTTCAAGACAGGCGGCTGCGAGTTTAACTCGACCCACATTTAGAGCATTCATCGCAATTTTAAATCCATTACCTCTTTCGGACAGCATATTTTCTACAGGCACCTTGGTGTTGCTGAAAAATACCTGTCGGGTAGAAGAGGAGTGAATTCCTAATTTATTTTCTTCTTCACCTAACTTAATGCCATTTTCTGGATTGTTTTCTACTATGAAGCCTGTGATATTTTTGTCATTTTCAATACGAGCAAATACGATAAATAAATTGCAAAAACCTGCATTTGAAATCCACATTTTTTGGCCGTTGATGAGGTAATGCGATTGGTCCTCAGATAATTCGGCTGTTGTTTTTCCAGAGTTTGCGTCTGAACCTGCTCCGGGTTCTGTTAAACAGTAGGCGCCAAACCATTCTCCTGAAGCGAGTTTGGGAACGTATTTTTGCTTTTGAGCCTCATTTCCGTATAAGGTTATGGGCATGGTTCCGATTCCTGTATGTGCTCCAAAGGCGGTGCTGAATGAACCGGTTGCTCCGGAGATGTAATCACACACTAGCATGGTGGTTACAAAACCCATACCCATACCGCCATATGCTTCGGGAACTGCTATACTCAACAGTCCTAGTTCTCCAGCTTTTCGCATACACTCTTCTGTATACGCGTAATCTTTCTTTTCAAAACGCTCCCAATGCGCCCATAATTCACGATCTACAAATTCGAGTGTACTTTCTCGAATCATTCTTTGATCTTCACTTAAATCCTCAAGTGAAAAAACATCTTCGGCTAGCGTTTCTTTGACGATAAACTGTCCGCCTCTTGTTCTGGTTTTTACTGTACTCATTTTTTAATCGATTTAGGATATAAATTCAAAAACTCCAGCAGCTCCTTGACCTGTCCCAACACACATGGTTACTAGGCCGTATTGGTTTTGCTGTTTTTGTCTTCGCATTTCATTAAATAATTGGACCGAAAGTTTTGCTCCTGTGCAACCTAAGGGGTGACCTAATGCAATAGCTCCTCCATTCGGATTAACTTTTTGAGGATCGATATCTAGCTCTTTGATTACTGCCAGAGACTGAGAAGCAAAGGCCTCATTAAGTTCAATAAGCGCTATTTGATTGAGTTTCATATCTGCGCGTTCAAGTGCTTTTGGTATGGCGTAAATAGGACCCATACCCATAATTTTTGGCGCTAAGCCAGCGGTACCATAACTCACAAGTCTAGCTACGGGTTCAAGATTGAATTCTTTGACCATGCTCTCACTCATGATCATGACAAAAGCTGCCCCATCACTCATTTGAGATGAGTTTCCAGCGGTTACACTTCCTTTGGCTGCAAATACAGGTCTTAGACTCGCTAATTTTTCTAAAGAAGTGTCTGCGCGTGGCCCTTCGTCGCGATCAACGGTATAAGAATTGGATTGTTTTTTTCCATTCTCATTGACATAGGTGTTCGAAATGTGAATGGGTACAATTTCATCTTTAAAGTAATCTTCTTGAAGTGCGCGAAGTGCTTTTTGGTGTGATTGAAAAGAAAATTGATCTTGTTCTTCTCTGGTGACCTCGTATTTTTTGGCAACTTCTTCAGCGGTTAATCCCATGCCCCAGTAATAATCTTCTTTACCAGCGGCAGCCACCTTGTAGTCTGGAGTAGGTTTGTATCCACCCATCGGGATGTAACTCATACTCTCAACTCCTCCAGCAATGATACAATCGGCCATTCCGGCGTTAATCTTGGCTGAGGCCATTGCAATTGTCTCTAAGCCTGATGCGCAATATCGATTTACTGTGACACCCGGAACATCATCGGTCTCAAGACCCATAAGTGAAATTAAACGGGCGATGTTTAAACCTTGTTCTGCCTCAGGCATCGCGTTACCTACGATGACATCATCAATTCGTTTTTTGTCTAAATCTGGAATTTGCGCAACTAAATGTGCTATGGTTTCGGCTGCGAGTTCATCCGGTCTTTTAAATCGGAACACACCTTTCGGGGCTTTACCTACGGCAGTTCTATATCCTTTTACAATGTAAGCAGTTTGCATAATTTAATTTCTTAAGGGTTTACCGGTTTTTAACATATGTTGAATACGCTCTATGGTTTTTCGCTCTCCACAGAGGGATAGAAAAGCTTCGCGTTCGATATCTAATAGGTATTGCTCACTTACCGTTTGAGAAGAGGATAAGTCACCTCCAGACATTACGTAAGCCAGTTTAGAAGCAATTTTTTTGTCGTGTTCACTGATGTAACCTCCGGCTTGCATTCCGTCTATTCCTACTAAGAACATACCCAGGGCTTGTTTACCTAAAACTTTGACATCTTTACGTTGAATGGGCTGGGTGTATCCCTTTTCAGCGAAACTGAGCACTCTTTTTTTGGCTTCAGCAATTTGTCGGTCTTTGTTGACTACAATAAGGTCTTTGTGTTGTTGTAAGACACCAATATCAAACGCTTCATAGGCAGAGGTCGCCACCTTAGCCATTCCGATATTCATGAAATACTCCTGCAATACGTTGAGCTCAACATCATTTTTTCTGAAATGAGAAGCGGCTCGTAATGTCATTTCTTTAGATCCAGCTCCACCAGGAATAACACCTACGCCGAATTCAACGAGCCCAATATAGGTCTCTGCTGCAGCAACCACAGAATCTGCATGCATACTCAATTCACATCCGCCACCTAAGGTGAGTCCATGAGGGGCAACCACAGTTGGAATTGAAGAATATCGCATACGCATCACGGTATCTTGAAAATACTTTATGGCCATATTGAGCTCTTCGTATTCTTGTTCAACCGCCATCATAAAGATCATGCCAATATTGGCACCTACTGAAAAGTTTTCTCCTTGATTACCTATGATTAGGCCTTCGTATTCTTTTTCTGCAATATCTAAAGCCTTATTGAGACCAGCTAATACATCACCGCCTATGGTGTTCATTTTAGATTGGAACTCCATATTTAGTACTCCGTCACCTAAATCTTGAATAGCACACTCACTATTGGTGAAAATGGTTTTCTTTTCTCTGATATTGTCTAAGATGATAAAGGCATCAGCACCTGGTTTTTTGACAAAGGCATCGCTTTGCTGATCAAAGTAATAGGTTAGGCCTTCTTTAACTTGATAAAAAGTGAATGAAGTATCAGCTTTTGATGTAATCCAGTCTGCAGCTTGTTGCTCTGCTTCTGCTATGAGTTCGATTCCTTTTTGAAAGCCGATAGCGTCCCATATCTGAAAAGGTCCGTGTTGCCATCCAAATCCTGCTTTCATCGCATCATCAATCTTGTAAAGGGCATCTGTAATTTCACCTACACGGTGAGAGACATAAGCAAAGAGTTCACCAAGGCTTTTTCGGTAGAATAGACTCGCTTTGTCGTCACCACTTATGAGTATTGGGAATCTGTCAATCACATTGTCTATTCCCTTGGTTTTTTCTAAAATGGGAAACTTGGATTTTTTCTGACTTGTGTAGGTGAGACTGTCAAGATCCAAAGATAATATCTCTGTCTTACCAGCTTCATTCTTGGTTTTTTTGTAAAAACCTGAGCCTGTTTTACTTCCCAACCATTTTTGCTCCATCATGGTTTCGATGAAGGCAGGAAGCTCAAAAACGCTGTGACGTTCATCATTTGGACAATGCTCACTAATGCCATTGGCTACATGAACAAGCGTGTCTAAACCAACCACATCCACAGTTCTGAAGGTCGCTGATTTCGGACGGCCTATAAGTGGTCCGGTTAGTTTGTCCACATCTTCAACGCTCATATCCAGCTTTTTGACCGTGTGGAACAAACTCTGAATACTGAAAATACCTATTCGATTTCCGATAAAGGCTGGAGTGTCTCTTGCGACTACAGGTGTTTTTCCTAAAAATTTATCCGCAAATAAGGTAAAGAATGAGATCACTTCGTCTGAAGTATGCTCAGACGGAATGATTTCGAATAATTTTAAATAGCGTGCGGGGTTGAAAAAATGTGTTCCACAAAAGTGTTTTTTGAAGTCATCAGATCGACCCTCTAACATGAGCTGAATAGGAATCCCAGAAGTGTTTGTGCTTATCAGTGTTCCGGGTTTTCTGTGCTGTTCTATTTGTTCAAAAACTTGAAGTTTAATGTCCAAACGCTCTACAACAACTTCAATAATCCAGTCCACATCGGCGATTTTAGATAAATCGTCTTCTAAATTCCCTATGCTTATGCGGTTCTTAAAGCTTGGATGATATAGCGGAGCTGGTTTTGATTTAACGGCCTTCTCCAAAGATTCCCGTACAATTCGATTGCGGACTTTAGGCTCTGAAAGACTTAGCTTTTGCCTTTCTTCATTTTCATTAAGCGATTTAGGAACAATATCTAAAAGCAGCACTTCGAGGCCGATGTTGGCAAAATGACAGGCAATACCGCTTCCCATTATTCCGGAGCCAATGACTGCTGCTTTTTTAATCCGTCTTTTTGTTTTCATTCTTATTCGGGATTTAGAGTTGATTTTATTTCTGAAGATACATTCTCAAGCATTTCAATGGTCTTGAAGTAACCTTTAATGTCTTCTGCACTCAATTTAGATGTTACACGTTGATTAAAATTCAGAACGTGCTCTTTGATTAGATCTCGTTTTTCCAAACCAAGAGAAGTGAGATGAATATGTACACCTCTTTTGTCGACTGGGTTTTGTTTTCGTTCAATGAGATTTAAATCTTCAAGGTTATTGATAAGCCTGGAGAGTGAAGTGGATTCCATTCCCATCATAGGGCCGAGCGCGGTGCTGGATATACCATTTTTAGGATCTAGGTTTAAAAGCGTAAGTCCCACAGCCATAGTCACCCCATAAGGTTTGGCCATTTCGTTATACATTTTTGAGATACTTTGCCAAGTAGCTCTAAGCGCGTGATCCAGGGTAATATTTTGAATGCTATCAGACACACTCAAATATACAAAATATTATGCATGCATAGTATTTTTATCCGAAATAAAAAATGAAAATAATTGAGCAAAAACTTTTAATTCATCAAATGGTTTTTAAAGTATTTATAAAGCACGAAAAATAAGTTTTTACAAGAACTTCATCCTCATGTTGGTCGTGCAACTACTACATCAGCTTAAACAGAATTTAATTTCAATTAAATAAACACCTACATTAACAAAATAAGGCGTTATTGACTTTTTTTGCTCTCAAGCACCTAACTAACTATATAAAAATAATGCCTCTTATAAAATATGTACCCCCTCGAGATTCCAGCAACTAGCCTTATCTTGGGGGGTATTTAATTCAATAAGTTTGTAGTGAATCTTTAAAGCGAGTCTTTATTCGCTATAAATGTCATTATAGAGATCTATATAGCGCTCTTTGATGAATTTACGTTTTAACTTCATAGTGGGTGTGAGGTGACCAAGATCAATACTCCAAACCTCGGGAGTTAGTCTGAATTGTTTTATTTTCTCCCATTTGGCAAAAGCCTCGTTGGCTTTTTCAATTTCTTCAGCAATTCTGTTGATCACATCTGTATTTTTTACCAATTCCGCTGGGTCGCTCGGAATAGAAATTCCCTTTTTGACCGCCCAATCTGAAACAAATTCGAAGTTAGGCTGTATAAGTGCAGCGGGCATTTTCTCACCTTCTCCTACGACCATTATTTGTTCTATGAAGAAGGACTCTTTACACTTATTTTCAACGAGTTGAGGTGCAACATACTTTCCTCCAGAAGTCTTGAACATTTCTTTTTTACGATCTGTTATTCTCAAGAATCCATCGGTGTCAAATTCACCTATATCTCCAGTGTGAAAGAAATCATTTACGATTACCTCGGCTGTTTTCTCGGGGTCTTTGTAGTAACCCATCATTACGTTAGGACCTTTACACAAAATCTCTCCATCTTCTGCGATTTTAACCTCTAAACCAGATATGACCTTACCGACCGTTCCGATTTTCCAACCTCGATTACGTTCATCGTTTACACTGATAACAGGAGAAGTTTCGGTGAGTCCGTATCCTTCCATAACTGGAATTCCAGCGGCTCCAAAAACGCGCGCTAATCTTGGCTGAAGGGCTGCGCTTCCTGAAACTAATAGGTCTAAATTTCCTCCAAGAGCTTGTTGCCATTTGCTGAAAATTAACTTTCGTGCCAGTTTTAGTTTGGTTTCATACCACCATCCGTTTTGGCCATATGGCTCGTATCTCAATCCTAAAGACACTGCCCAGAAAAATAAATTTTTCTTTACACCGGTGAGGTCTTTTCCTTTTGACACAATCTTGTCATAAACTTTTTCCAAAAGTCTTGGAACTACCGTCATGATCATTGGTTTGACCTCATTGATATTCTCGCTGATCTTATCTAAGCCTTCACCGTAATACACACTAACACCGCAGTATTGGTAGATGTATAAAATAACTCGCTCAAAAATGTGACATAACGGAAGGAAACTCAAGGCATGAGATCCATCCACAAATGGAACACGCTCTTCAGCAGCAAGTACATTTTGAACAATATTGCTGTGCGAAAGCATCACACCCTTCGGGCGTCCAGTGGTACCCGAGGTATATATTATAGTGGCTAAATTTTCTTCTGCAACAGCTGCCTTTCTTTTTTCAACTTCTTCTTGTTCGGCAATATTTTTTCCTTTGTCTAAAATGTCGCTCCAGTGCGTGCAATTTTCGAGCTGATCGAAGCTGTAAATCTCTTTTACAGTTTTGAGCTCGTTACTGACTTTAAGTACTTTATCTAACACCTCTTGGCAAGAAACCACAACGATTTTAGACTCACTGTGATTCAAGATATAGGCGTAGTCGTCCTCGGATATCGTGGGGTAAATAGGTACCGTTTGTGCACCCACCTGTAATGCTCCAATGTCAAAAATGCTCCATTCTGTTCTGTTGGTCATTGAGATCATCGCAACTTTGTCGTTGGGTTCAATTCCAATATTGATAAGACCCCGGCTTACAGCATTAGCATGGTCAATGACCTCCTTTGTGCTTAATGACTTCCAAACACCGTCGTATTTGGTGGAAAGACATTTTTCTAAAGGACTGTTTTGTTCTTGATAATAAATGAAGTCGAATAATCTAGTAATCGTTGACATGTTCGCATAGTGTTAGTTCTATGCAAAATAAGGATAATCACTAAGAATTTAAAATCCAGTTTCGTGCGTTTTCAAAGGCTTTGATCCAAGGTGATACTTGATGATTGTCCCTATCTGGATAATGCGCCCAATTCCAACTAAAAATAGAACGCTCCATGTGAGGCATAGAAACCAAGTGACGTCCGCTCGCATCGCAGAGCATGGCTGCATTTAAATCACTGCCATTTGGGTTGGCAGGGTAAGCCTCGTAACTGTAAGTACCCACCACATTATAGCTATCAGCAGATTCAGGCAGTCTGAAATTTCCTTCACCGTGAGAAATCCATACCCCTAGTTCACATCCTTCCATATTTGAGAGCATCACAGATTTGTTCGCCTCAATTTTCACCCCGATAAAGTTGCTTTCGTGTTTATTTGACTTATTGTGTATCATCTTTCCGTGAACTTCGTGTTCTGGATAGATCAGTTCGAGTTCCATAAAAAGTTGGCAACCGTTACAAATCCCAATAGATAGTGTATCAGGTCTATTGAAAAACGCATCTAAGGCAGCACGCGCATTCGCATTGAATTTAAAAGCTCCAGCCCAACCTTTTGCACTTCCGAGAACATCAGAGTTCGAAAACCCTCCTACAGCCGCTAAAAGTTGGATGTCTTCAAGCGTTTCTTTTCCAGAAATCAAGTCAGTCATGTGAATGTCTTTAACTTCAAAGCCTGCTAAATAAAGTGCATTGGCCATTTCTCTTTCTGAATTACTCCCTTTGTCTCTCAAAACTCCAGCTAGGGGTTTATGCTGAGGTTTTGGAGAAATTTGACCGTCAAAATCAATTGGAAACGTATAGCGTAGAGGCTGATTTTTGTAATTGTCAAAACGATCTTTAGCAAGGCCATTTGCGGTCTGTAACTCGTCCATTCGGTAGGATGTAGTATACCAAAAATCTCTAAATCGCGCCACAGGTATGCCCATTTCTACGCTGTTATTTTTGATCGCTAAAGTTTCTGAGCTGCGGAATTGACCAATTTTAATAGCAGGAATAGGACAATCTTTAATCCAGTGTTCTGAATCTGCTGTTAATTGTACAAGGATACCGCTGTTTTCTGCGAAGAGTAACTTGACAAAGTCAGCTTCACCTAATTCGCTTAAATCGATTTCTGCTCCCAAATTTTGAGTTGAGAAGCACATTTCAAGTAAACAAGTAATAAGTCCTCCAGAGGAAATATCGTGACCTGCACAAATTTTATCACTTTTGATACCTTCTTGTATGAAATCGAAAGTTTCTGCAAAATCTTTTGCATTTGCAATACCACTGGTTTTTTGACCAATAGCATTTAAAGTTTGGGCGAAACTCGATCCGCCTAATGCTAAATCTTCTTGTGATAAATTGATGTAGTAAACTGAGCCCTGATTTAGCTTTCCAACCGGTTCAATTACCCTAGTGAAATCAGAACACTGTCCTGCTGCTGAGATAATTACAGTTCCTGGTGAAAGTACCTCTTTATCAGAGTACTTTTGTTTCATCGAGAGTGAATCTTTACCTGTTGGAATATTAATTCCAAGCTCAATAGCAAAGTCACTAGCTGCTTGAACGGCTTTGTATAAACGCTCGTCTTCGCCTTCATTATTGCAGGGCCACATCCAATTTGCAGAAAGTGATACACTTTGAATACCCTTTTCGAGAGGTGCCCAAATGATGTTGGTAAGTGCTTCGGCAATACTGTTTTGACTACCTGCTACAGGATTTATAAGACCTGAGATTGGAGAATGCCCAATTGATGTTGCGATACCTTTATGGCTAACGTAATCTAATGCCATTACACCGCAATTATTAAGGGGTAATTGTAATTCACCCACGCACTGTTGAATGGCAACCTTTCCGCCCACACAACGGTCAACCTTATTGGTCAACCAATCTTTACAAGCCACTGCTTCAAGTTGAAGTACGTTTTCAAGATAGTCTAAGACAAAATCGATTTGATAGTTGAGGTCTGCATAGAGACGAGGAGTCTCAGTGTCTGTAATGATTGTTTTTGGAGAATTGCCAAATAAACCAGACAGTTCTAAATCTATGGCTTTTTTAGGCTTATCAGAGGCGGCGAATTCAAAATGCATATCTTCGGTTACTTCACCCACGACAAACATAGGCGATTGCTCTCTTTCTGCAATAGTTCGAAGCAGTTCTTCATCTTTAGGATCGATAATTAACCCCATTCGTTCTTGAGATTCGTTACCGATAATTTCTTTTTCAGATAGGGTAGGATCTCCAATAGGTAATTTATTGATGTCTATTTTGCCCCCTGTATCTTCAACCAATTCTGAAAGGCAATTTAAATGTCCTCCAGCCCCGTGATCGTGTATGGAGACTATCGGATTTTCAGATCGCTCTACAAGGGCTCTGATGGTATTTGCAACTCGCTTTTGCATCTCAGGATTAGATCGTTGTACCGCATTGAGCTCTAGAGCTGTGTTAAAGGCTCCGGTGTCCGCTGAGGATACTGCTGCACCTCCCATACCAATTCTGTAATTATCACCTCCGAGAATAACTATGAGGTCTCCTTTTTTAGGTTTTTTCTTGAAGGCGTATTTTTTTAATCCGTATCCAACTCCACCAGCAAGCATGATGACCTTGTCGAAACCTAAATGGCGCTGGTCAAAATCAGCGGTTTTCTCTTGGTGCTCAAAGGTTAATAAGGAACCTGCGATAAGAGGTTGCCCGAATTTATTTCCAAAGTCAGAGGCACCATTAGAAGCCTTAATGAGTATGTCAGTGGGGTTTTGATAAAGCCATTTTTTTTCGTCTAACTCATTTTCCCAAGCTAAAGGGGGAGACGTTCTTGGATATGAAGTCATGTAAACAGCTGTTCCCGCCAAGGGAATAGAGCCTTGACCTCCGGCTAATCGATCTCGAATCTCACCACCAGAACCCGTTGCTGCTCCGTTAAAAGGTTCTACGGTTGTTGGAAAGTTGTGTGTTTCGGCTTTAAGTGATAAAATAGTTTCTGTTTCTTGTTCTGTGTACAAAGACGCTTTATCAGGATCTTTTGGAGCAAATTGAATCGCTTTGGGTCCATTGATAAAGGCAACATTATCTTTATAAGCCGATACGATTTCGTTAGGATTGGTCTTGGCTGTTTTTTTGATTAAAGCAAAAAGTGAATCGGTTTGTTCTTCATTGTTGAGTATAAAACTCCCATTGAAAATTTTATGTCTGCAGTGTTCAGAATTGACCTGAGAAAAACCAAATACTTCTGCATCTGTAAGGGGACGTCCTAGTTCTTTTGACAATTGCTTGAGGTAATCAATTTCATCTTGACTCAAGGCCAGCCCTTCTTCTTTGTTGTACTTTTCGATATCGGTGATGTCTTCTAATTGCTCCGATACCAAATCAATTTTAAACAAGTCTTGATTCAGCGAACTGTACTTCTGCATCAGCATTGGATCGTACGAAATTTGATCTGAAGCGGGAAGGTATTCTTCAACACGAGTAATGCTAAAAATCCCCATATTTTTAAGGATATCAGTAGCATTTGTACTCCAAGGTGTAAGCATACTTGCTCTAGGACCAATGAAATCTCCAGACACCTCGGCAGTATTGCTCAGTAAGTTTGCGTTTAATACCCAATTTAATTTTTCAATGCTGTTCTGGTCTAGTGGGGTGGATGAAGATGCAGCAAAAATATGATTGTTGGGGTTGCTGAAAAAGTAGATCATAATTACTTGTTGTTTGACAAAATTAGAACATTAGATTTGATGTTCAAACTGCGCCATAAAAAAGCCGTCGTACCCATTTTTGTGAGCGTATAAAGTCTTTTGGTTTGTGCATTTAAAAGACTGGCCAGCAGGGCTTTTAAGAAAGGTTTCTACCTGCTTCTCGTTTTCTTGAGGCAGTATAGAACAGGTAGCATACACGAGTTTTCCTCCGGGCTTAAGCATGACTGAATAATCTTGTAGTAGTTGTTGCTGCGTTTCTTTTAATTTGTCTAAGTGTTCCGGTTGCAGCTTCCATTTGGCATCGGGATTGCGTTTTAAAACGCCTAAACCACTGCAGGGAGCATCAATTAGTACACGGTCGGCAGATTGGTTTAATTTTTTTATGGATTTTTTTCCTTCAATTAATCGCGTTTCAATATTGAAAGCGCCAGCTCTTTTAGCTCTTTTTTTAAGTTCATTTAGTTTATAAGGAAAGATATCCATTGCGATTAACTGTCCTTTGTTTTGCATCAGAGCAGCCAGGTGTAATGATTTTCCTCCAGCACCTGCACAACAATCAATAACTCGATGCCCTTTTTGGACCTCTAAAAATGGCGCTACCAGTTGAGAGTTGGCATCTTGAATTTCAAAATATCCCTTTGTAAAGGCGTTTGTCTTAAATAAATTGCTGCGTTCTTTAACAATTAAAGCGCCTGGATAGGCGGAAATTCTTTCGGTTAAAACACCGTCTTTTTCTAAATCACTAATAAGCTCTTTTTCAATGCACTTGAGCGTATTGACCCGCAAAACTACTTCGGCTTGTTGATTTAAGGCATGAACTTCTTTTTCCCAAAGTTCTGTGCCGAGTTGAGTGCGTCCTACTTGGTCCATCCAATCGGGAATGGATTCCTTGTAGACAAAAGATTTACTGCTTTCGTAATAGCGACCTCGGATGCGGCGCACTGGAGTTTTTTCAAATTCTTTCCACTGAGGTAATTCAAAATTGTTTAAAACGATCCAAATGGAAATTAATCTCCAAATTTCTGTAGTGTGCAGTGGTGTTTTTACGCCCGCAATGTGCAGGTACATTCTTTGGTTTCGGACAATATCGTACACTGTTTGGGCAATGAAGGCTCGGTCTCGAGCCCCCCAGCGCTTATCTTTTTTTAATACGCTTTCAATTACTTTGTCCGCGTATTTACGTTGATTAATAATGAGATGAAGGGCCTCTATACAGGCTAAAACCAAATTTCGGTGAAATCGCATTGCGCTTAATTAAAGCTGCGAAGATAATTAAGGATTTCGTGCTTTGTCTTTTCTTCGGTATCGTTTTATAAGATTTTCGTTAAAATCATCCTCTGCCTTGTATTGATCGAGTATTTTACTTGAAGGAAGAATGGTTTTTAATTCTTCAAAATAGCGCAGTTTTTCTTGATGTCTTTCAATTTCAATTTTAGACATCTCATCTAAGAAATAAGAAGAATCTTCTTCACTTGCTTGTTCACCTAATTCTCTGAATTTTCTGAGTTGCTTTTTTTCTCTAGCATGCAAACTCCAAATTATTTCTTGGTGTTTGTCGTGAAGCGGCCAAAACGCACTTTTTTCTTCTTCAGTAAAGTCAACATTTTCATTTAAATATTGGCGTTTTAGGGTTTTCATTCGTTCCATTCTTTCTTCGAATGATTTTTTGTCCTGTGCTGTGCCCCAAAGGCTAAACAGTAACCCTAAAGTGATAAATAAAAATCGATGATATTTAAACGTTGTAATATTCATGTCTAAATTATTCGTTTGTTGTCTCTATTAAAAGGGCCAAATCTTCATTTTGAAGATCCCAATTGATGGCCTCGAAATAGATTTCAATATCCTCTTTTTCTGCGGTTTCAATCATGACTGCAGAGGTGTTGATGTTTTGGTTTATTTCATTTGAAAATGAGGTAGCATACATTACCACCAATAAACTTATAGTAGCAGCTGTTGCAACGCTCTGTCTAATTAAGGAAACGACTTTGTTACGACGCTTTTTTGCCAAGCTCATCAAGATATTTTGATCAAGCTCTTCAAAATAATGCTCAGGCATTCGAAAATCGCCCTTTGTTGACCATTTCAAGCGTTCCTCAATCTTTTGATCGAAGTCACTAAAATAGTGCTCCTCAGGTAGTTTAAATCCGCGACTAATTTTCTTCATTAAAGTAATTTTTTATTTTATGGTAAGCGTGATGGTATGAACTTTTTAGTGCCCCTTCACTTTTGTTTAAAATTTTAGCAATATCGGCATAACTCATTTCGTCGTAGTACCTCATATTAAACACAATTCGTTGTTTTTCAGGTAATTGAGCAATAGCATTTTGTAATTTATACGCAGTTTCATCTTCGTTAAAATACGGGTCAGCTACAAGCTTCTCCGCTACTGATGAGATGTATTCCTCATTCGAAACACCTCTCATTCGACTTCTTTTTTTAATAAAGTCAATACTCTCATTTGTGGCGATTCGATACATCCAAGAATACAACTTACTCTTATTTTGAAATTGCTCAATATTAAAGAAAACTTTTACGAAAGTGTTTTGCAGAACATCATCAGCATCATCGTGATTCAGTACAATTCTTCGGATATGCCAATACAAAGGTTCCTTGTATTTGTCTAGCAAAATACCGAAGGCCTGATCTCTGGTTTTTTTCTCTTTGAGTTGACGAACTAATGTTGCCTCTTCCTGCAAAATCTTCAATTTTTATATAAGACGAATATATTCGAAAAAAGTTTAAGCGTCCCCTATATTTTGCAGCTCGACTAGCTTGTAATAAACTCCTTTTTTGGAGATAAGCTGCTGATGATTGCCGTGCTCAACGATTTTTCCTTGATCAATAACTGCTATTTGATCGGCATTTATAATGGTTGATAAACGATGGGCGATGACAATGGCTGTTTTTTCTTTCATCAACCTATTTAATGCTTCTTGAACTAACTTTTCACTATTGGTGTCTAATGCTGAGGTCGCCTCATCTAAGAGTAAAATAGGAGCGTTTTTCAAAACCGCACGGGCAATAGCCAATCGTTGCTTTTGGCCTCCAGAGAGTTTACCTCCTGTATCGCCTATGTTTGTTTCGTACTGCATTGGGAGTTGAGAGATGAATTCATGGGCGTTAGCTACTTTGGCTGCCTGAATAATTTCTTCTTTGGAATAGTTTTCAGCTTGTCCTAATGCAATATTGTTGGCGACGCTATCATTGAATAGCAGCGGTTCTTGGGTGACAACTCCAATTTGTTCACGAAGTGCTTTTTTACTGTAGGCTTTGATGTTGACGCCATCAATACTGATTTCTCCAGAGTTTACATCGTAGAACCTACAAAGCAAATTACCTATGGTTGATTTACCTCCTCCTGATTGTCCTACTAAGGCAAGAGTTTTACCTTTTTTTAAATCAAAACTCAGATCGTTCAAAACTAAATCTGTCTCGTAGGAGAAATCTACTTTTTTAAATTGAATTTGAGATTGAAAAGTGGGAATGCTATTTTCTGGACCATCTTCAATATTGTTTTGTTCTTGCAGTATCTCTACAATTCGCTCGGCAGACGCTTTTCCTTTTTTGATGTTATAGTTGATTGTAGTTATGTTTTTTACAGGATTGATAATGGTGTAAAACAATCCGATATAGCCTAAAAATTCCTGAGGACTGAGCTGATTATCTCCTTGTAAAACGAGCTTGCCACCGTACCAAAGTACAGTTAGAACAACCATCACTCCTAAAAACTCGCTCATTGGTGCGGCTAATCCTTTGCGTTGTAGTACGGCATTCATGAGTTTTCGAAAGCGAGCTGTTGAAGCTTTAAATGTGGCACTGAATCCGGAGTCAGCGTTAAAGGCTTTGATGATTTTGAGCGATGTAAGGCTTTGCTCTAAAAATGAGAGAAATACTCCTGTTTCTTTTTGCGCTTCTAAGGATGTAGCTTTTAGTCTCTTACCTACACTTGAAATGATAAAACCAGTGATGGGTAAAAACACAAAGACAAACAAGGTTAGGTGAGTGCTTATGGCAAACATTGAAATCAGCACAAAAACAATGGTTAAGGGTTCTCTAGCAAGAGCTTCTAAACTATTGATGATTGAACCTTCGACCTCTTTGACATCTGAAGTCATCCGCGCTATCAGGTCACCTTTATTGTTATTGTTAAAATAGTTCAGCGATAGCGAAAGTGATTTGATGTAAAGGGCGTCTTGAATGTCCTTGACCATTCCTGTTCTCAAAAACGAGAGTACATAAAGTGCTAAATACCTAAAGAGATTTTTAAAGAAGAAAATTACTGCTGATGCTAAAACGATAAATAGCAAGGCCGCCTCAGGTCCGCTTTGAGTTTCTAGCTGGGTAAGGTAAAAACTCAGTAGTTCTTCGATATATGTTTTTAGATCTCCGATGGAATTGAAATCGGGCTTTGTATATATTTTTTCTTCTGTGTTGAAGAGAATACCAAGGGTCGGAATAAAAATTAAAATCGAAAGAACGTTAAAAAATGCATAGAAGATGTTGAAAAGCACATTTAAAACTGCGTTTTTCTTATACTTTATTCCAAATTTTAAAATATGTGACAGACTGTGCTCCACGTTTCGATTTAGTTCAATTTAAACTCTGTTAAAATGGCATTTATTTTTGTCTCAAGCTCTTCCTGTTTCATAGGGTAATCTTCTCTGCTGTTCAAGGAAGTGTTGACACTGATGTAAAACTTTATTTTCGGTTCGGTGCCACTTGGTCTGGCCGCTACTCTTATTCCATCTTCAGTTTCGAAGATAAAGACTTTAGATTTGGGAAGTGCTATGGCAGTTTTTTCTCCAGAAAAAAGATTTGTTTTTTGAGAAGTTGCGTAATCTTCGAAAAACTTCACCTTTGATCCAGCTATGGCACTAGGTGGTGATTGTTCAAAGTTCAGCATCATTTGCTCGATTTCTTCGGCACCTTTTTTTCCTTTTTTAGTGATTGAAACGAGTTTTTCTTGGTATAAGCCATACTTCAAATAACAGTCGATTAAATAATCGTAAAATGAACTTCCATCCGCTTTACATTGACTCGCAATTTCACAGGCAAGTAGGGTAGAAGTCACGGCATCTTTATCTCGTACAAAATCTGCGACCATATAACCATAGCTCTCTTCACCACCACCTATGAATTTGAGTTCAGGAAAATCGGTGATCATTTTGCCAATCCATTTGAAACCTGTCAATGAAATTTTGCATTCTAGATCATATTTTTTTGCGATTTCTTGAATCATTGGTGTGGATACAATGGTTGAGGCAATAAACTCATTTCCTTTCAATCCCTTTTGATGGGCTTTTTCGAGTAAAAACTGGGTCATTACGACCATTGTTTGGTTACCGTTTAACAAGATCATTTTATTATTGGCGTCTCGAACGGCAATTCCAAGCCTGTCGCTGTCTGGATCAGTTCCTATAACGATATCTGCCCCAATTTCATCCGCTTTTTTGAGGGCGAGATCAAGGGCTTCAGCTTCTTCTGGATTTGGAGAAACAACGGTCGGAAATGCTCCGTTTCCATTAGGCTCCGCTTGTTCTTCAATTACAGTAACTTTTTCATAGCCTGCTTTCTGAAGCACCTGTGGAATGGCGGTAATAGAAGTTCCGTGTATTGGAGTAAAGACGATGCTTAAGTTGTTTTTTCCATCGGCATTAAAACTTCCCGCATTTACAGAGGCTTCAAAAAAAGCTTCGTCGATGAGCTCGTCTATTCTTTGAATTAATTCATGTCTTGCGCTGAAATTAATTTCCTCAAAGCTCAACTGATTAATTGCGCTGATGATTTCTTGATCTTGAGGCGGAACGATTTGACCTCCTTCGTTGTTGTACACCTTATATCCATTGTATTCGGGTGGGTTATGCGAGGCCGTTAAAACAATGCCGATATCGCAGTTTAAATGTCTTACGGCAAACGATAGTTCAGGTGTAGTTCTGAGCGAACTAAAAATGTATACCTTAATGTCATTCGCTGAAAACACTTCGGCCACACATTGTGCCAGGGTATCACTCTGATGTCTACAATCATATGCAATGACCACAGACAATTCTTTGTTTTCAGTATTATTGGCGTGTAAATAATTGCAAATACCTTGTGTGTTTCTTCCGAGAGTATAAGTGTTGATTCGATTTGTTCCAACACCCATTACTCCGCGCATTCCGCCCGTACCAAACTCTAAATCTTTATAAAAGCGATCTTCAAGTTCTTCGGGATTAGTGTCTAATAGCTGTTGTATTTTGGATTTTGTGTCATTGTCAAATGTGCTTCCGAGCCATTGCTTGGCTTGATCAATGTATGTCATCTTTAGGATTGAGATTTAAAAAGGAATTTATATGGTAACGTTTTTTGTTTGATTTGTTTCGGCTGATCATCTCAGATATAAAACCGGCTAAGAACAACTGTGTTCCTATTATCATAGAGACCAAGGCTATGTAAAATTCTGGCCTTTGTGTGATTAATCGCCCTTTAGTGTTGATATACAGTTTATCTATTCCGAGGTAAAGTGCAAATAAAAATCCGATAAGAAATACCAAAGAACCCAATGATCCGAAAAAATGCATTGGTCTTTTGGCAAATTTACTGACAAACCAAATGGTAATAAGATCTAAAAATCCATTGATAAATCGATCTGCGCCAAATTTCGTGTAGCCGTATTTTCGAGCTTGATGCTGTACTACCTTTTCAGTAATTCGTTCGTAGCCTGCATTTTTGGCGAGAACTGGGATATACCTGTGCATTTCTCCATATACGTCAATGGCTTTGACCACTTCATTTTTATAAGCCTTTAAGCCACAATTAAAATCGTGGAGTTGGATTCCTGAGGTCTTACGCGCTGCCCAATTAAAAAGTTTTGAGGGTAAATTTTTGGCAAAAAAGGAGTCGTATCTCTTCTTTTTCCAGCCTGAGACTAAATCGTAATTTTCGGATTCAATCATCTTTACCAGCTCTGGAATTTCTTCGGGATTGTCTTGAAGGTCGGCATCCATTGTAATGACCACTTTGCCATTAGCCATTTTAAATCCGGCATTAAGCGCCTGAGATTTTCCGTAGTTTCTCTTAAATCGTATGGCTTTGACAGATGTGTTCGATTTAGACAAAGACTCAATGATTTGCCAAGACTCATCTGTTGAGCCATCATCTACAAATATGAGTTCATAGGTATAGGCGTTGGCTTGCATTTGCGATACAATCCAGTCGTGTAATTCATTTAAGGATTCTGCTTCGTTGAGTAAAGGAATTACAAGAGATACATTCATGCTTTGAGCTAAGGTGAAATAGAATTCTATCTATTCTTCTTCATTTTTTTTAAGAATTGCCGCAGGGATGAGCGCCAGTAAAAAACTAAATATTGCTGATGCCAATAGGCCTAAACCTGCTTGGAAAGCTGGAGTTGAAAACTTTTGAGCCATTTCTAACTGCATGTCGATTTGCTCTAAGGTTAACTCAGAATTCTCTATTAAATTTTGACGCTGAAACTCGATTGATTTTGTAAGCGTTTCGGGATCAATTACATGGGTCAAAAGCAGATTAAAGCCAATACTAATAACTGCACTAATTAGGCCAACACCAACACCGACTTTTAGGGCCTGACCAAAACTCATGATTCCTGAATTAGCCGTTTTAAATTGATACATACCGATGACAATAAAGGCCAAGGTTAATAAAGTACTTATAATTACTACTGAAGTGCCTCCTTGATAATGCAAATCCATCGTGTAAAGAATGAAGGCAAAAGCTGCAGAGGCTATCCCTAATAAGAGTCCAAAAGTGAGTGCAAATTTTCCAGTGGTAGGTTGGCTGTTATCCATGATTAAGTTTTTGGTAAAATTAAAATAATTTCAACGGATAATATCTCTTGTTTTAGTTTAAAAAATATTTATCTTTGCACACCTTAAAAGAAGACTGGATATGAAAAATGATATACATCCAACAAATTACAGATTAGTGGCATTCAAAGACATGTCTAACGAGGATGTGTTTATAACGAAGTCAACCGTTGAGACTAAAGAGAACATTGAAATTGAAGGAGTTGAGTATCCCCTTGTAAAGTTGGAGATTTCAAGAACGTCTCACCCGTACTACACAGGTAAGTCTAAACTTGTAGATACTGCAGGTAGAATTGATAAATTCAAGAACAAGTATAAAAAGTTCAAGAAAGACTAACTTTTTCACTTGAAAAGATATAAAGCACCTCTTGAAAGGTGCTTTTTTTATGGCTATTTTTGCCAAAAAAAGAAAATGACCCTCATCTTATCTGATTTTAATTTTCACAGCGCCTTTTTGCCCTTAACTTTTAACAAGCCGGTTGCAGAACTAAGATTTGGCATGCTCACCTTGCGTGAAAAATGGGAAAAGTTATCAGGTCAACAGACTTTCGTGCAATCTGAATCGTATTTGGCGAATAAATTTGAATTTGCTGATGAGGCCAAGGACAAATTGGTTATCAATGCCACTATTTTACCTGATAAAACTTTAGTTGAGCAAATTTTGAATTTAGCAGATCAAACGGTTCTGTTAAAAGATGATAGTGTCATTGCTTACAGAAGCCAAAATTTCTTGACTTCTTTTGAGGAGCTGAATACTGTGGTTTACGAGGATTCTGTGATTCAAATTCGCAAACCTTGGCATTTGTTCTCAATGCTTCGAGCGGCCTTTGACCTTGATTTCGAATTGCTAACCTCGGGTAGAATGAGTCAGAATTATCATCCTTCTAATACTGTAATCGGGAATCATCCTGTTTTTATTGAAGAAGGGGTACAGGTATATGCTTCTGTGCTTAATACTCAAGAAGGTCCAATTTACATCGGCAAGAACAGTCAAATTATGGAAGGATCATTGCTCCGCGGGCCAATTGGTATATCAGATAACAGCGCGATAAAGATGGGAGCTAAGATTTACGGACCTTGTTGTATTGGTCCTCACTCTAAAATAGGAGGCGAGGTAAAAAATGTTATGTTTTTTGGATACAGCAACAAAGGTCACGACGGTTTTTTAGGTGATTCAGTAATAGGTGAGTGGTGTAATTTAGGAGCAGACACAAACACTTCGAATCTCAAGAATAATTATGCCAGAGTAAAACTGTGGAATTATGAGTCTGAACGTTTTGAACAAACAGAAGAACAATTTTTAGGAGTCATTATGGGTGACCACAGTAAAGCTGCAATTAACACCATGTTTAACACTGGTACTGTCGTAGGTTTTTCATGTAATGTTTACGGATCGGGTTTTCCTAGAAATTTTATCCCTAGTTTTAGCTGGGGTGGAAACTTAGGATACACCGATTTTAAAGTAAAAAAAGCCATAGAGGTTGCGCAAATTGTTATGGATAGACGCGGTATTGAATTTTCAGAAGAAGACGAACTACTGTTTGAAAAAATTTACACCTTGGAACAGAAATGGAAGAAGTGATTCAACAGAAAAAAGTTGCTTTCTACACCCTTGGTTGTAAGTTGAATTACTCCGAGACATCAACCCTATCAAGAGATGTTCAAGAAAAAGGATATCAGAAAGTGTCTTTTGAGTCCAAGGCCGATGTCTATGTGATTAACACCTGTTCTGTTACAGAAAACGCAGATAAAAAATTTAAAACCATTGCAAAAAAGGCACATGCTCAAAATAAAGACGCCTTTATTGTTGCTGTGGGATGTTACGCTCAACTCCAACCCGAAGAACTCGCCGCCGTTGATGGGGTGGATTTAGTTTTGGGTGCCAATGAAAAATTTAACCTGGCACATTTTATAGCCGATTTGTTTGACAACCAGAAATCGCTTTCAAAAATTCATTCTTGTGAAATCGAAACCGTCAATCAATATCAAGGGAGTTATGCCATAGGAGATCGAACCAGAGCTTTTTTGAAGGTACAAGATGGCTGTGATTATCCCTGTACATACTGCACAATACCAAAAGCTCGGGGAATTTCAAGAAGTGATACACTCGAGAATGTGCTTAAGAAGGCTGAAGAGATCGCTGCCAAAAATATTCGCGAAATTGTTTTAACAGGAGTAAATATTGGAGATTATGGTAAGGGAGAATTCGGCAATAAGAAACACCAACACACCTTTTTAGAACTTGTAGAAGCTCTTGATGAATTGCCAAAAATCGCTCGATACAGAATCTCTTCAATTGAGCCTAATTTACTGCACAACTCTATTATAAATTTTGTTGCCAAGAGTAAATCTTTCGTTCCTCATTTTCACATTCCTCTACAAAGTGGTAGCGACGAAATTTTGAAGAAAATGAAACGTAGATATCTGACTAAACTATATACCGATCGCATTGTCCAAATAAGACAAGTGATGCCAGAGGCTTGTATTGGAGTTGATGTAATTGTTGGATTTCCGGGTGAAACTGAGGCCTTATTTGCAGAGACCTATCAATACCTGCAAGAATTGGATATTTCTTATTTGCACGTATTTACCTATTCTGAGCGAGAAGGTACTGAAGCTCCATTAATGCCAGGAAAAGTAGATATGGCTATTAGGAAGAAGAGGTCAAAAATGCTTAGGATTTTATCGGCTAAAAAGAGAAGGATGTTTTATGAAAAGCATTTAGGTACAATACGAGAAGTTCTTTTTGAAAAAGAAATCAAAGACGGTTATCTCGTTGGGTTTACAGAAAACTACATAAAAGTAAGACTACCTTGGAATCCAGCGTTATCAAATCAGTTGTGCTCAGTTCAACTCGATCGTATCGATGAGGACGGTTATGTAAGAATAAGCTTGGTATCTAACTAGATACGAATACCTACTGGTAATATTTCTTTAAACTTGTTTCGGTTTTTTCTCAAAAACTTAGCAACCTGTGGACTTGTTGGTACTACTCTTAAGTTTTTTTCCTGAACGTGTTTAAGTACAGAGGTGATAAAATCGTCAGTTAAGGTGTCGGCCTGAAGTGCTTCAGGAATTACTAATTTGGTCAGAAATATTTTCTTTTCTTGGGCTGCGTATTCCATTTTAATCAAATGGCCATCGACATTGGTTTCGAATTGACGCAAGAAAACATTGTCAGTGATTTCTAGTACTTCCATGATTTGTGTTTGTTAGTTAGAGCGTACAAAGATAGCGAAAAAGGGTAGCTTATTAAAATGTTATTCGACTTGAATTCAAGTCGTTCAACACTAAAATTTCAGGCAAAGCGTTTGCGTATATAGATTCAATGATTCAACTTAGTAGGTGTAATTCCAAATCAAATGAAGAACAAAACACTTTTCTTACTTTTTGGCAGTATGGTGGCCATTGGCTTATTTATTTTCGCCAAAACACCCGAGGCTGCCTCATCCATTTTTAAAAGAGTTGCCGATACCTATAAAATTCACGGTGTAAAATTTCCAGAATCTATTGATTTTGCTGGTGAATCTGTGCCTTTGCAAGATGCAGATGTCAAAGAACGACTCGATAGAGAATTTCTTGTGAATACCTATTGGCAATCTAATGCCTTACTCTTGATTAAGCGTTCAGAAAAGTATTTTCCTATTATTGATTCTATTCTCGAAGCTCAAGGGATACCTTCAGATTTTAAATACTTGGCCTTAGCCGAAAGTGGACTAGAAAATGTGGTTTCTCCAGCTGGGGCAACTGGTTTTTGGCAAATTATGAAAAACACTGCTCGAGAGTATGACCTTGAAGTTAACGATCAAATTGATGAACGTTATCACCTGGTTAAGAGTACTGAAGCAGCGAGTAAGTATTTAAAAAAATGGTATGATGAATTTGGAAGTTGGACCTTAACTGCAGCTGCGTACAATGTGGGGCCAAATGGACTTAAAAGAAGACTAGAGGAACAAAAGGTAGAACGTTATTACGATTTATTGCTCCCCGACGAGACGAGCAGATATGTTTTTCGAATCTTAGCGATCAAAGAAATTGTATCTAAGCCAAATCAGTATGGTTTTGAGTTGAATGATAATGAGTACTATCACTACCCTCAAACCAGATGGGTAGAAATCAATGAAAGTGTAACTGACTTGAACGCCTTGGCGCTTGAATTGAACACGAATTATAAATGGCTTAAAAAACTCAACCCATGGTTGCGCAAGAACAGTATTACTTTAACCGATGGGGAAAACTTGTATATAGAAGTTCCTGTAGCTAAGAGTGATGAAACAACAGTTTCGGATTAGATGCGTTTGAGCTGAGACTGTATCATTTTAATTTGCTCCCCCAACATATTGTTAGAATCCAATGCCTTTGCTTCTTTTAGCAGTGTTGTCGCTTCTCTCTTTCTTCTTTTTTGAAGCGCAATGCCTGCAAGCGAGAGTTTAGTCATAGCTATATCGTGATCCATGTTCAACCCTAATTTTAAGGCTTGCTTGTAATACTTCTCTGCTTGAGTGAGGTTCTTTTGAGAAAAAATGATACCGTAGAGGTAGTTGTAATAACCTTGTTGTTTTTTAGTGAGTGCTTTTTCAGGATTTTTGATTTTAATCAACCAATTTTCTGTTCCTTCTAAATCTTGTTTTCTCATTTTTAAAAATGCTAGAAGGATAATCTCATTGCGGTAAAACAAAAAAATAAAAATGGCGCACAAAAATATCAGCGCAATGCCATTGCCGATGAGTCCTTCTGTGAATTGAAATACAGCGTAACCAAAGGAGGCTGTCGCGAAAAATAATTTTATTCTTTTGTCGAACATGTCAAGCGTATTTTAGTTGTAAACGACATCAAAAGTAAACATTTAAATTCTCTGAAAAAAAGCTTTTGTTCTCCCATAGTTTCGTGTTATATTTGCGGTCAGTTTAGAACTATCTAATCCGATAAAAAGGGATTTATGAAAAGAACATATCAACCTTCGAAGAGAAAAAGAAGAAATAAACACGGTTTTAGAGAGCGTATGGCCTCTGCTAATGGTAGAAAAGTATTAGCGAGTCGTCGCGCAAAGGGTAGAAAAAAACTTTCGGTTTCTTCTGAACCAAGACATAAAAAATAATTAGATTTAAAAAATTTTTTTAGTGGGTGTTGCTTAAGGTCAACACCTTTTTTTTGACTAATCCCCAGAGAATATGCCAAAAAGAAAGGATATCAACAGTATTTTAATTATAGGGTCTGGACCTATTATCATTGGTCAAGCCTGTGAATTTGATTATTCAGGATCTCAAGCACTTCGTTCGCTGCGCGAGGATGGAATAGAAACCATACTGATAAATAGCAATCCAGCTACGATTATGACGGACCCGTCAATGGCCGATCATATCTACCTGAGACCGTTGACCACTAAATCAATTATTGAAATACTTAAAAAACATCCAAATGTTGATGCTGTTCTCCCCACAATGGGAGGTCAGACTGCTTTAAATCTTTGTATTGAAGCTGATGACAAGGGTATTTGGGAAGATTTTAACGTCGAAATCATCGGTGTTGATATCGATGCCATAAATATTACAGAGGATAGAGAAAAGTTTAGAGAGCTTATGCTTTCTATTGATATAGGTATGCCACCACAGGCGTCTGCAACCTCCTTTTTAAAAGGAAAAGAAATAGCTCAACAATTCGGGTTTCCACTTGTGATTCGAGCATCGTTTACTCTCGGAGGTGCGGGTGCATCAATCGTATATAAGCCTGAAGAGTTTGATAAGCAATTGAGTCACGGTCTTGAAGTTTCTCCTATACATGAGGTGATGATTGACAAGGCTTTAATGGGTTGGAAAGAGTATGAGTTAGAGCTGCTACGAGACAAAAATGATAATGTGGTCATTATTTGTACCATTGAAAATATGGATCCTATGGGAATTCATACTGGAGACTCTATTACGGTTGCTCCCGCAATGACCTTATCTGATACTACATTTCAGCGCATGCGTGACATGGCCATAAAAATGATGCGTAGTATTGGTGATTTCGCAGGAGGATGTAATGTGCAATTTGCAGTAAGTCCAGATGAAAAAGAGGATATTATCGCAATTGAAATTAATCCAAGGGTATCGCGTTCTTCTGCATTAGCATCAAAAGCAACAGGTTATCCTATTGCGAAAATTGCTGCTAAACTTGCGATTGGATACACCTTAGACGAACTCGAAAACCAGATTACCAAAACTACTTCGGCTTTATTTGAGCCTACCTTAGATTATGTGATTGTAAAAATCCCGAGATGGAATTTTGACAAATTCGAAGGCTCAGATCGAACCTTAGGATTACAGATGAAGTCTGTTGGAGAGGTGATGGGAATTGGTCGTTCTTTTCAAGAAGCCTTGCACAAGGCAACCCAATCTTTAGAGATTAAGAGAAATGGTTTAGGTGCTGATGGAAAAGGATACAAAGACTACGAACAAATCATCAGTAAATTAACGGTGCCGAGTTGGGATAGGGTATTTGTGATTTACGATGCTATTCAAATGGGCATTCCTTTAAATACAATCCACGAGATTACTAAAATTGACATGTGGTTTCTCAAACAATATGAAGAGTTGCACATTTTAGAAAAAGAAATTGCCAAATATACGGTTGATAATTTACCCAAAGAGTTACTCCTAGAGGCTAAACAAAAAGGATTTGCAGATCGACAAATCGCTCATATGCTTGATTGTTTAGAGAGTCAGGTTTATCAGTTGAGAGAAGAACTTCAAATTAATAGAGTTTACAAGCTTGTAGATACGTGTGCGGCAGAATTTGTTGCTCAGACTCCTTACTACTACAGTACTTTTGAAGAATCTGTTCAAGACAGTTCTGGTCGAACCTACACAGCCAATGACAGTGTTTCAAGTGATCGAAAGAAGATTATCGTTTTGGGTTCAGGCCCAAATAGAATAGGCCAGGGTATTGAATTTGATTATTGTTGTGTGCATGGCGTATTAGCTGCAGCCGAATGTGGATATGAAACAATTATGATCAATTGTAATCCAGAAACGGTATCTACCGATTTTGATACAGCGGATAAACTTTATTTTGAACCTGTATTTTGGGAACACATTTACGACATTATAAAACACGAAAAGCCTGAAGGTGTAATCGTTCAATTGGGAGGTCAAACTGCACTTAAACTGGCAGAAAAATTAGATCGATACGGAGTAAAAATTATAGGGACAAGCTATCAATCTTTGGATTTAGCTGAAGATAGAGGAAGTTTTTCTTCTCTTTTAGCAGAAAATAATATTCCTTATCCAAAATTTGGTGTCGCTGAGACTGCCCAACAGGCTATTGAACTTTCTGATTCGCTTGACTTTCCTCTTTTAGTAAGACCCTCTTATGTTTTAGGTGGGCAGGGAATGAAAATTGTAATCAATAAGGAGGAACTCGAGCAGCACGTGATCGATTTGCTCAAAGATATACCTAATAACAAGCTGCTTTTAGATCATTATTTGGATGGGGCTATTGAAGCAGAGGCTGATGCTATTTGTGATGGCGAAGACGTGTATATCATCGGTATCATGGAACACATTGAACCTTGTGGTATTCATTCAGGAGATTCAAATGCAACACTCCCACCTTTTAATTTAGGTGAGTTCGTGATGCAACAAATAAAAGATCACACCCGTAAAATTGCCTTAGCTTTAAATACGGTAGGTTTAATCAATATTCAGTTTGCGATTAAGGATGATATTGTATACATCATTGAGGCCAACCCTAGAGCTTCTAGAACGGTACCTTTCATCTCTAAGGCCTATGGAGAGCCTTATGTGAATTACGCTACTAAATTGATGTTGGGAGACAAAAAAGTTAAAGATTTTGACTTCAACCCAGAATTAGAAGGCTATGCCATAAAACAACCGGTGTTTTCGTTTAACAAGTTCCCTAATGTGAATAAAAATCTAGGGCCTGAAATGAAGAGTACCGGAGAGAGCATTTTGTTTATAGACAATCTGAAAGAAGATGAATTCTATGACCTATATGCCCGTAGAAAAATGTATCTGTCTAAATAAGAGAAACAACTAGCATCTAAAAACTTCTGTAAAGGCGCTGACTTGGTAATTTCGTTTACTACAGATGAAATATGCCGTCTTTATCTATTTTTTCAAATCCGTGCTGACCGAAATAATCGCGTTGTGCCTGAATTAAATTGGCACTCGAATGCAGTGTTTTGAGGTAATCAAAGTAACTGATATTACTAACACTAACGTTTAAAGGAATATGATTAGAAATAGCATGGGCTACTAGTTTTCTGCTGTTGTATTGTAATTTTTTTACGTTTTTTGCGATGGAATCTTCTAAGAGTAAATGCTCTAATGCAGGCTGCTTTTTATAAATCTCCAGCAGGGCTGAAATGAATTTACATTCAATAATGCATCCGTTCATCCAAGCCGCAAGCACTTCAGGCAATTGAACATTAAGGTTAAAATCTATAGAACCTTTCTGAATAAGTGAGATTCCTTGAGCAAAACTTAAGATATAATTTAGTTCTAAGAGTTCTTTACTCCATTGAATGAGGCTTTGTCTTGACTCATTATTGCTTAGAAGTATTTGCTTTTCTGAATTATAAATTCCGTCTATTTTAAATCGAAGCGCTTTATCACTTGATAAATAACGCGATTCTAGTGCGGCGTTGATTCCATTAATAGGAACTCCCAAATCAAAGGCGAATTTAGAAACCCATTTCCCTGTTCCTTTGTGTTTGGCTTGGTCTTTTATTAGGTCTAAGGTAAACCCCTGCTCGTTTTGTTCTTTATGAGCGATAATTTCAGCACTAATTCTCAATAAATAAGAGTCTAAGTGTGAATCTTGCCAGCTTTGAAATACTTCGGAAATTTCTAATGGAATAAAGCTTCTCGAGGTTTTGAGTACCGTATAAATTTCAGCAATACTTTGCATGATTGCGTATTCTATACCGTTGTGGATCATCTTAACGAAATGACCTGCTCCGGATGCTCCTACGTATCTGGCACAGCTCTTTTCTTCAAATGATGCTCCTATCTCATTAAAAATATGAGCTAATTTTTCATAAGAAGTCTTATGGCCGCCTATCATCATCGAGGGACCTTTTAGTGCGCCTTCAGCTCCTCCTGATATTCCCACACCTAAATACTGATAATTCCTCTCAGCAAAAGTTTGAACACGCCTAATACTATCTTTAAAATGTGAGTTTCCACCATCTATGACAACACTTTCAGGATGTAATAACGGAAAGACAGTCGATATATAATCGTCTGATATTTTATCTGCTGGGAGCATTAAAAATACCGCTACAGGGTTTTGGTTGTACGATTTTAAATCCTCTAATTCTTTAATGCTATTATATTGACTATGAGATATTTCATTCCTTTTAGTTTGATTAACATCATAACCGATAACTCGAAATTTTTTATCTAGAATGTTCAGTGCTAGGTTCTTTCCCATAACACCTAATCCTATAACTACTACCGTATTAATTTTTACCATCTTCATTGTCAATATTAATCAAATTCAATCCGCACAGAGTAATTGAATCAACTTTTCCTTGGAATTTTCGCTATTGGTTAAACCTGTTAATTGAGTTGAAGTTAAACAAAGTGTGTGATTATTGTTTTTAAAGTCTAGGTCAAAATGATGTGTGCTGAGAATTACACATTTATTTTTCTCTTTGACCAATTCTTGAATAAACTGATTCATTCTTTCTTTTTGAACCAAATCAAGATGGGCAAAGGGTTCATCAAGTATAATATAATCAGTCATTTGAAGTAGGCAGGTGGCTAACTTTACTTTTTGAAACTGACCCTGGCTGAGTTCTTTTAAATAGCAATCGAGATGCTTTTCAAGATCAAGACCTTTGATGACATAGGTCTTAAATTCATCGTTTATGCTGTCGTTTTTGTCATTAGGGATATTAGCCAATTCTAAGTATTCGTGCACTTTAAAAAAAGGATAAACAGTTTCTGTTTGAAACATAAAAGCCAATTTTCGTGCGCGTTCTTGGGTCGAAAAATCGCTTAAAGTTATTCCTTCAATAGTGATTTGA
>Ga0213864_10000118_pt1 | contig 32802 bp, 42 predicted proteins | sample PICome_5_FD_160078 | JGI IMG/M metagenome (GOLD analysis project Ga0213864, IMG submission 160078) | Coastal seawater microbial communities near Pivers Island, North Carolina, United States - PICO247 | ecosystem: Environmental > Aquatic > Marine > Coastal | place: USA: North Carolina... | reverse complement strand
TGTGCATGCCCTTCGGCGTCTCTGGGTTCACCCCGGAGGTCGGGGCCACCAAGTACAACATCGATTTCTCCCTCAACGGGTGGGACGAGGAGGGATCGTTCGTGCAAAAGTTTTACCAAACCCTCCGCCAGGTGGAGACGAAGATCGTCGATACCGTGGCCGAGAATTCCGAGGAAATCTTCGGTGAGAAGAAGACCGCGGAGGAACTCACCCCTCTCTTCAACAGTAACATCAAGGAGAGCGACGGCGGCGATTACGCCCCAAAGTTCAGGGTCAAGGTGGACAGCACCATCGACGACCGCGTCAAGTGCGACGTCTTCGACGGGCAAAAGAATCGACTCACCGACACCCTCGAGGATAAATTGTATGCAAGAAACAGTGGCAAGGGCATCGCCGAGGCGGCCTCCGTCTATTTCTTGAATAAAAAGTTCGGTGTCACGTGGAAATTGTACCAATTGCAAGTGTTCGAACCCGAGAGATTAAAGGGATTTCAGTTTACTTTGTAGTCTTGATCATCTTCGCCGTGAATTGCGCCAACGCCGCCTTCGACAGCGCCCCGTACTTGATAGGTCGCCACGCGTTCACGTCACGCTTCTGGCCTTCCTTCGCCTCCTTGACGCTCGCCTTCCACTTTTTCACGATCTCGTCTTGATTCATGTCTTTTGTAGTAGGTGGGGATTATTAATTTAGACGAGTTGGCTGTACTCCATGGAGCCCTTCTTCGGGGCGTTCTTGAAGCCCTTGCTGCCCTTCTTCGCCTTGAACGCACCCAAGTTGTTGTTCTTCTTGGCCGCGGCAGACGCCTTCTTAGACTTGATGTTGCCATCCTTGTCCTTGAAGAGGTCCTTCTTCTTGAGACCACCCGCGGTCTTCTTCGCCGTGCCGTGGAAAACCATAGCCTTCGAACCGACGGTCTGAACCAACTTTTCCGTGGCGGAGATGAGGTTGCGGAGTTTGCGCTTGACAATCGTGTTGTTGTTAGCCATGTGTGATAATATATAATAATACAAGAGAAATTATTTGACTAGTCACTGAAATAGTCGTCGTCTGAATCGGATTGAATCTCGATCGGGTTCTCCTTGATTTTTCTCGGTCTCGATTTCGGTGGGGGTGGTGGTTGCAACTCCCCCGGGTGTGCCCTGTGGTATTCCACCTTGTCCCAGAACGCGCGCATCACCGGGAAGAACTCCTCGAACCACCCCCTGTCGCGCTCGATTTCGACGACCACGAACTCCATCGGGCGCGGCCAATTGAACTCTGCCGGTTTGTATTGGATGAAGAACGCCTTGGGTAGGTCAAGGATCTCCATACATAACTGTAATTGTGGCAAATAATGCTCAGGAACGGACCCATCACCGATGTCGCGCATCATCGGACACTTGATTTCGACGAGGCAATTCGACTCTGTGACCCCATCGGGGGAGCCACCCAGGAATTTGTGCACCGGGTGTTGCATCACCCCCAATTCGTGGACCACCTCGTTGTATTCCTTTTCGAAGAGGATGCGCGCCTCGTCTTCGTATTTCTCCCCGTGCCGCGTCGCCTCGTTGCCCTGAAACTTGGGGACCAAGCCGCACTTTCGAAGGAGCAACTGATGCGCGGTCTCGTATTTGTTTTTACCGATGGCCGTCGCCGCGTCCGAGGCGGTGAGCATCCCATGGCGGAGGGCGAGCCATTCCTCGCTTTTCTGGGCTGGACCGTTGGCGTCGAGTTCGATGAGTCGCTTAACGTTCGGGTGCATCTTAGTGATTAAGCGGCGCTATCGTTTAAATGTGGGTAAAAGAACGCCCTGGCCGCCATTTGTTCCGCCTGTTTCTTCGTCTTCGCCCTCCCCCTCCCACCGAATCGTCCGTCCACCCACGCCTCGACTTGGAAGAGCCCGTCCTCGTGCGAGACCACCCTGTAGTCCGGGAGGGCGACCGCTTTCTGTTGGCAATGGCGCATGAGCCAGTCCTTCCAGTTGTCGTCCACGAGGAGGCTCTGCATGTTCACAAAGTATGGATTGGTGTAGATGCGCAAGATGAATTGCTTGGCATGCAACAGCCCGAGGTCTTCGTAGATGGCCCCACACAGGGCTTCGAAGACGTCCTCTTGGATTTTTTTATTCGTCGTCCACCCGTTTCGGTGTCCTTTCTCATCCATCAACACGAAGCGTGCGAGATTGAGTTTTTCGGAGATCGCGGCCAGGCACTCCGAGCGCACCAACTTTGTGCGCGCCTTGGTGAGGAACCCCTCTTGTTCGTTCGGGTAGGATTCATAGAGAAAGCGGGTGATGACAAAGCCGAGAACGCTGTCGCCGATGAACTCGAGGCGCTCGTAGGACTCGCCGAGGTGGGGGTGCTCTTTCAGTGAACTCTTGTGGGTGAATGCTTTTTGGTACAGAGACAAATTATTTATCTTTGTACCAACAAGTGTTTCTATCGCTTGCTTGGTGACATTCATATATATTTATTATAACTCAAAAATTTTAAGCCTTGATGTAGTGCGGGGAGAGGTACTTTTGAAGGTTCAAGTACGTGACCGTGACGTCCGCCGGCGGTTGGAGGAGGTCTCTCAACTTGTCGTCCAAGACCAAGACGCGGCCGTTCTCCGGGTGCTTCAAGCCCTTCTCGGTGATGTACTTGTTGATGAACTTGGTGACCTCGGAACGGGAAACCATCGCGTCGGCCTCAGCGCCCAAGAAGGCTCGCAACTTTTCGCTAATCTTTTGCTTGCGGTTGAAACCGTTGTTCTCGGCGCGCTTAGCGGCGATCTCGCCGGTCGGGTCGTCTTGCTTCGCCTTGACCTTGCGGAGCAACTTGGCGATGGCCTTCACTTCGGCGCGGAGAGCGGTGATATCGGCGGCAATGGATTCAACAGACATTCTTGCTTCTTTTGTGTTTAGATAGTGGTGGTCGTCTTTAAGTCATGAATATCGTGCTCAAAACGATGAGGAAAAGCAATAGCAATTTCAGGAAGGGTGGGGGTTTGCGGTACACCTTGCGCACGTCGACGACCTCCACGTCCGTGGGAATCCCTTTCGCGGGGCAACCGCCGTCGCAGCACCGGGACGGACACGGGTACACGACACCGTTTGGGTACATCTTGCCACAGAACTGGTAGCGCCTCGGGTAGAGGCTCTCGCTGCGCGCGTAACATCGACACCCATCACACGTCGGCGTCGACATTATTATTATTATGTGGAGATATAATAATGGACAGGGAAGTTTACTCCGACAAATCAATCAAGGAGTTCACGAAGAAAAATTTATTCTTCAATGATCCGGTGCTTGAGAAATATTACGACCAAGACAAGGTCGCGGAGTTCAGGCGTCGCCTCGTCTCGAAGCACGGCGAAGAGTCTCTCGACAAGATGATCTACGTCGTCGTGACCGATAGCGTTCGAGACATCATACTGAACACGGTGGGGAACCTCACCAAGTTCCTCAAGCCCATGGGTGACATGGTGATCGCCGGCGGGGAGGCTTTCAACATGCACTTTCCCAGAGACGAGCGCGTGGTGACCTCGGACATTGACACCAAATTCGCCCCGAGAATTCCCTACGATAAGAAATATTTCGGAAAACTCCAGAGCATCAAGTTGATCCTTTGGGACAAACTCGGGAGGGTGTGCCAACAGTTGGATGAAAAAATCAAGAGGCGCCTGTCCAAGAAGACGAAATTGGCACGTTTCCTGGGCATCTCCTTCGCGTCGAAAGGGCCGTACGTCACCAGGAGGTACACCCTGATTAAGAAGAAGAAAGCCTCCAACGCGAACAAACCCCAGCCGGAGGACGTCTTGATAGACGTCGAATTGTTCGCCCTCGACTTGCAGATGCGATGCTTCAGCATCAAGGACAAAAAAGTGATTCAGCGAACGCTCGGGGGGCTCCTGGACATTCCCTTCATGCGACCGAAAGAGTTCGGGTACGAGATCGTCGACAACCAGAAGAAGGGCATCGTTTACAAGGACAAAGACACCGGGCGTTTGGTGAGCGACAAGCGCGTGTACATCGGGGGCAAGCGCTTCCTCTTGGACGACGTCTACGAGATGCAAAAGTTGGGTCTGCGACCGCAAAAGGTGGAGAAGGACAAGACGCGCATGGTCAAGTTGGCGAGACTCGTGGACCCGAAATTCAAGGTTCTCAAGTCGAACGGCATCGACGCCATCTACCGCCGAGTGAAGAACAAGGTGCCCCCACCCCCCATGAAATTCAACCTTCCCAGAATCCGTTCAGTCAACGTCGAGGCCGCGGCGAGGGTGAACCCTGCCAAATACGCCAGATACACGACGAAACCGGAGCAGAAACGCCTGGCCAAGGCTTTCGGGAAGGGGATCAAACTCCCCAAGGGTGCGAAGGCCCCGGCCGGGTACACGAAGACCCACGGGAGACAGCGCTTCGACGTCAAGACGGGTAGGTGGGTACGAAACAACACGACCGCATACGTGGGTAACCAATTCACACACAGGAAAAATAACGCCAATACTGTGAAGACGAAGACGCTGTATGGGTTCAACAAAAAACGAGATTCATGGGTCCCACGCAAGGTACTGGAAAACGCGAAGGAGATTCCATTCGTAGGGTTAAAGAAATGAGACGCGTATTATACACACACCAAGGATGAAATTCAGTACACCGACCAAAGATGAAGATGGATTGTACTACGCCCGCGTCAGGGGCGACGACGACAAGAAGGTGTTCATTCAGTTGAATAAGGTGAAATGCACCCGGTCGTCCGCGAGCGTGGCCGAGTTCACCATCGACCAGGTGGCGAACAAGAAAAAGATTCGCAGAGTCGAGGACGAGAACATCACCGCCGCGACGGAAAACGCCGAGGCGTGGTTCGGGGCGGAGATGACACCAGAACAAATCAAGGCTGCGTATTCCTCCATCTTCGAATCCACCGGACGCCTCAGCGTCGAACGCATTCCACCGACCAAGGTTTTCACTTGCAACTTGGAACAGACGGATTTCGAATCGATCGTCGAGGGGAAGACGTGCAACCTCATCGTCGAGTTCGCCGGTCTCTACTTTGCGCGAAGCAGTTTCGGTCCGATCTGGAACCTCGTGCAAGCCAAACTACACGCCGACCCGATCGTCAACGAATACCCAGAAGAACCCGCATTCGCGGATGAGGACGACGAGGAGGCCGAGGAGGAGGCCCCAGAGCCAGAGGCCGAGCCCGAGCCCGAACCCACCGAGGCTGCGGAGGAAATTCAGGCCCCGGTCGAATCTGAGGTCGAGCCAACCCCGGATGTGCAGGAGTAAAAAATAAAATATCTGATGTAATTATATACTAGACCCATGAAGTTGGCCAAAAAGACGCTGATGCTCGTCGCGGTTGCTGTCATCATTTATTTGCTGTTCACCGTCAACGAATCCTACACCCCGCTCTCCGATCAATCCTTCGGCATGGTCGGCGGTGGCCCGTCGGCCGGACCCAGCCCGGCCCGCGGTGGCAGTGAGTGCTCCATGCGCGCGGGATCCGGTTTGGCCAGCGCCCTCCTCCCGCGTGAGGTCGCCGCTGAGGAAGATTTCTCCGAGTTCGCCCCCCAGGATATCTTGAAGGCGCAAAACTTCCTCTCCCCGCGTGCCCAAGTCGGATTCCCGGAAACCGTCGGTGGCGCCCTCCGCAACGCCAACCAGCAAATTCGATTCGAGTTGCCGAACCCGAAGCAACCGTACGTGTGGAACAACAGCACGATCGTGCCGGACCTTGCACGACGCCCGTTGGATTAAAAACGTAATTAAAGATTTGTTTCACTAAATTAGTTAGAAAATGTCAGAAGAGTTGAGTCATAACGTTCAGAAATTGGTCGAACTCAGCAAACAGATCGCCGATGCCAAGGCTGACATCAAAGTGTTAGTCGCGGCCGAGAAGAGTTTGAAGGAATTAGTTAAGGCGAACATGCAACAGGAAAAGATTGACACAATCAATCTAAAAAAAGGAAAGATCGCTCTAAAGAAATCAGTGCGGAAGCAGGGGATGAACAAAAAAACAGTCACGGAAGGCTTGCGGACGTATTTCAAAAACGACGAGGAACAACTCAACGGTGCGATCGAGTGCATTTTGGAATGCTGCGAGACCAAGGAAAGCACCAGTCTCAGTATGACTGGTTTAAAAGAAAAACCCCAAGAATAAATAATGGTGTGGTCACAGTACGTCTACGAGGCCTCGGTCGGAACCGAGGCACACTCGAGCGATGACGATCACACCGACTCGGAAGAAAACAACCCTCTTCTGAATATTCACACCTATTACGATGCATATTCAGACGAACTATGGTTCCTTTGGGACGTCATGCAGGAATCCCTGCGCGACGCATTCTTGGAGCACGATTATGACGAATTGCATTTCCACGACTGGCTCGAATTTTGTTTCACGGAGAGTGAACGCCGAGACGACGTGAAACAAGTGGAACACGCGAAATACCTCTGGCGTCTGCTCAACCGAGAGGACCACGCAGCGCTGTTACAGAAGAAGACGCTGGGAGACTTTGAAGAATTTCTTCTAAGTTATAGTATACCAATACGATGATCGACATCACCTCCCAGAAAGTGAGCATCCCCGCGGCGCTTTTTGTCGCTCTTTCCCCGGGCGTGGTTCTCACCACGACGGGGAAAAACCTCAAGTTCAGAAGCGGAAACACCTCCCAAGCGGCGGTGTTCTTCCACGCCCTCGTGTTCTTTCTCGCGTACAGCCTCATCGCCCGCGCCCTCGGTTTGGTGCTCACGAAGACCGATCTCATCGTCACGACCGCTCTCTTCGTCGCGCTTTCCCCTGGTATCTTGTTGACTTTGCCGAAGAACAGCGCCGGCTCGGCCCAAGCGGCGATTGTCCACGCGGTGGTCTTCGCTATTGTCTTTGCGTTGCTTCGCAGGCAATTTCCTCAGTTCTATTAAGTAGGAGGATGAAATACCTCTGCCTCGGTCCGGCTGCCATGGGGATCTTCTCCATGATCGGACTCTTGAAGCAGATAGAACCCCACCTTTCCACCGTTGAGGAGTATTCCGGGTCATCGGCGGGGGCCATCCTGACTTTGTGTCTCGCCCTCGACATGAGCGTGGATGAGATTTTTAAAAAGGCGATGGATTGCGACATCAGTGGTCTCGTTCGTCTCTCCATATCGAATTTTGTCAAGGATTACGGTTTCGTCGAAACCAGCGTCGTGCGAGAGACTTTGCTCACTCTGTGTGGCGGGAGAGACCCGACGTTTCGCGAACTCGATAAGAAGGTGTACATCTCAGCCTTCTGTTTGAACACCGGGAAGACGCACTACTTTTCGAGGGACACCCACCCGAACATGAAAGTCATCGACGCGGTGTGCATGTCGATGGCGATCCCTCTGATCTTTAGCGCGTATGAGTACGACGGGTACACGTTCGTCGACGGGGGGACGCAGGAGAGTTTACCGGCGAGCGTGTTCTTGGACAAGAAGCCTCACGAGGTTTTTTGTGTCAGGATGAAGAGCACGAGTGTTTTCAGAGAAAAGATTCGAAACCACGCGGATTTTTTCGAAGCCTTGATAAACTCGTCCCTCGCGAATCGCCCCGCACCAGGTGCTGACCGCATGCGCGTTATCGACATCGACGTCACAGGGGTGAACATTTTTGACTTTCACATGGAAGACGAAGAGAAGATGAAACTGTACAACATAGGAATAGAGACACCTTGTTTTTTTTTATAAACATAAAGTATGAATGCTTGTGACCCCAACGCAGATTTAGGTCAACTACGTAACTTTGTAAAACAAAACACAGGAATCACGGTGGCACTCAACAAGGCACAACTGTGCAAGGTCTACCGTGACGTCCAGGAAGAGAAGTTCGTGCTTCCGCCCATGGTTCTCAACTCTGACAGAACCTGGCTCTTGGACAGAAAATCACCGCTCGACGCGAAAGAGTACGAGCGCTTGTTGGATTCGAAGACTACCAAGTCACAAATCGAGAGTTTGGCGAAAAAAATCGGCGCCCCGATCCCCGATAAGGCCACGAAGGCTGAGGTGACAAACGCGATTTATTCCAAACTCAAACAACTTGACATCCTCGAACCCATTCAAATCGCGAAAACCCGACGTCGCGTCGTGGCTCCCACGAAGGGTGCATCAAATGTTGTTGACACGGAAAAGATGGTGAACATCAATCTGTTGAACAACGAAGAGGCACCACCCCCTAAGAATGTTAATATTAATCTTGGTCCGAAGACACCTAATGTTGGTGTGACCCCGAGAAGAAATAATATTAATCTTGGTCCGAAGACTAACTATTCGAATGTTGGCCCGACACCGAGAAGAAATAATATTAATCTTGGTCCGAAGACTAACTATTCGAATGTTGCCCCGACACCGAGAAGAAATAACACACCACGTGTGAACGTGCGCGTGAATGTCAATGCCAGTGCCACACCAACGGCTCCTCGGATGAATGTGCCGTCCGCGAAGATTGTTCTCCCACCACCGAGAAGTAATAATCTTGGTCCGAAGACACCTAGTGTTGGCGTGACTCCGAAGACACCTAGTGTTGGCCCGACACCGAAAAGAAATAATAACAATCCGAAGACACCTAGTGTTGGCCCGACACCGAGAAGTAATAACACACCACGTGTGAATGTCAATGCCAGTGCCACACCAACGGCTCCTCGGATGAATGTGCCGTCCGCGAAGATTGTTCTCCCACCACCAAAAAATAACAGTGAGATCAAGAGACTCGAACGAGAATTGAATGCGGCGCGCACTCAATTGGCAAAGCAAAACATGACCCCGCAACAAAAGAATGATGCGCAACAAAAGTTGAACTTTGCTAAGGTTGCTTTCGAGCAGAGACAGATGGAGAGGAAAAAGTTGAAGCAATCTCTGGAAACGATGCCTCACCTCCCGGATGACGAGGTGATGAAACTCGTCGCCGAGTTCGACCGGGGTGCACTCTTCACGAACGTGAAGAAGAAGGCTGAGAACATGAACAAAAAGAAGAATGAAGAGAAGAAAGTCATTCGCAACAGCATCAAAAACATCCCGAATGACACACCGAAAAAGTTTGAGGTTTTGCAAACGCTCAACAAACCCCGTGTGGACGTCGACATGGTGAAAAATTTGGTGGCACAGTTGCGTTCGAACAAAAAAGAAAATGCCATCCCGGTGGTTCAAACGAAGAAGATTCAAACGGCCACCCAATTGGCGTCGACGAACATCCCGAAGGACATCAAGAAGGAACTCGAGGCCCAACTCAACGCGGCGTCGAACTCTTCGCAGGTGGCCAAGATTGAAATCAAAATCAAGAACATAGCAACCCTGCACAACCGCCTCAACAAGACGGCGTTGAACAACGCGCAAAAGAAGAATCTTCTCAACCGCGTGAAGGGTGGTGAAAAGTTGGTGAATGTTCAAAGAAATTTGAACACCGCCCCACCACCGAAGAAGAAGAGTTTTTTGAACACCCTCTTCGGTGAGGTGAACAAGAAAGCGAACGCCGCGGAGAAGGTTCAAAAGTTGAACGTTCCACCAGAGGTGAAAAAGGCACTCAACGCGAAAGTCGTGGGTGCCACCAACAATAAACAGGTGGAACAGGTGCAAAAGAAGATTGAAGCCGTGAAAAATTTGAACACCGTTTTGAACAAGACGCCCACCCTCACCAATGCGCAAAAGAAGAATGCTCTCAACCAAGTCATCGCTGGTGTACCGGTGAACACCGTGAAGAACAAACTGAATTTGCCGAAAAATAAGCCTGGATTCTTCGCAAGGATCTTCGACACGAATGGTGTGCCGGCCCCACCGAAAAACGCACCACCACCGCCGGTGGAGAACAACCGCACTGGGGTGAACACCGATCCCAAGGCCCTCCTCCGAAGAAAGATTATGACTCTTCAAAAGTTGACCACCCAAGAGAGAAACTTATTCATCTCGAAGGTTCGTTCGATGAACAACGTGGATAACGTCTTCTCGGAGGCGGCCAATTTGAACCAGCAAAAGCATCAACAGGCTGTGAACGCGGCCGCGGCGAAGGCACAAAAGGCTCAAAACGCGGCGGAGCGCAAGGCGGCTGAGGCCGAACAGAGGCGTCTGGAGAAGGAGGCGAAGCAGGCTGAAGCGCAGGCGAAGCGCGAGCAACAACTGCTCAACAAACAGGCGCGCAAGGAACAAAACCAAGCCAAGAAGAACCAATACACGTCCATCATGCGCAACGCCAACGTGGACCGGGCCTACTTGAACAGGTATTTGGTGGGTAAGAACATCAATTCCATCAACATGGCCAACCTCAAGGCGAAGGCAGGGAAGGACAGGGAACTCGCCCAACTCATCGCGAATTCCAAGGGCACGGGTATCTTTGGTGGCAAGTACAAGCCGGTTCTTAAATACGTGGACCCCACAAATTACAACCGACAGTACCAAGCGGCGAACACCAAATTGAAAAACCTTCAAAACGCCACCAAAGAAAAGAACATCAAGAAGCGATTGATGTCCATCGGTCGGGTGAACATGGCGTACATTAACGCATACAAGGGTGAACAATCCTACGAAGAGATCAATACCACCGCGTTCAAGAACAAGGTGCAAAAAGATATGGCCGTGGCCAAGAAGATTCAACAGGCGCGGAACGAACTCTTCCCGAAGGTTGTGTACATCAAGCCCGAGGAATACAACAACAAGTTGGCGAATGCCAACAAACAGTTGGCAAACATCGCGGAGAAGAGACGAGTCAACGCGGAGGACAAGGCGGCGGTGAATGCCCTCCTCAAGGGTGCGGGTGTGGACATGGCCTACCTCCAAGCCTTCGCCGGAAACAAGAATTTGAAGAACGTTGACTTGGCGCTTTTGAAGGAAAAGGCGGCCAAGGACAAGGTGGTGCAAAACACGCTCAACAAGGTGAAGGGGTCGAAGCGGTCGTGGTTCGGCAAGGCCAAGTTGACGTACATCGCACCGAATCGATACAACGCCGAACTCAACCGGGCGAAGAAAATGCTCGAAAACAAGGAAGCCGGTGAGGCGGCCAAGGTGGAGGCCACGCGACTCTCCAAGGAGGAGGACATGTTGCTCAAGAAACTGAGCCAAAACGCGGGGGTGGATGCGAAATACCTCCGTGCCTACGCCAAGGCGACGAATAAAAAGTTCAGAAATGTGAATTTGGCCAACCTCAAGGCGAAGAAAAACAGAGACATGGTCGTCGCCCAAGAGCGCGTCCGGGGTAAGTTCTTCCTCGGTAAACCGGCGAAGGCATCTCTCGAGTTCATCCCGAACGGTCTCTACAACGCCCGGTTGGCGCAGGCCAAAAAGGAGGCGAACAACCGAGAGGCGAAGGTGCAGGCTTCCGCGAACAAGACGAAGGGTAAGGTGGAGGAGCGCAACGCCCTCATGAAACTCGCCTCGAACAGTCAGGTGAACGCCAAATATGTCTCGGCCCTCTTGAAGAACAGAGGCATCTCGGCGAAGAATTTGACCAAGAATAACCTTAATAAGAAAATCAATGCCAATCGTCTCGTGGCCGCTGAGAAGGCCAAGGGTAAATCTTTCATGGGTAAACCCGTCAAGCCGACGCTGGTGTACATTCGAAATAAGAATTACAACGCCACGATGAGCAAGGCGGTGGCGAACTCGAAGACTCGCGAAAACAAAACGCAGGCTTCGATGAACAAGACGAAGGGTAAGGTGGAGGAGCGCAACGCCCTCATGAAACTCGCCTCGAACAGTCAGGTGAACGCCAAGTATGTCTCGGCCCTTTTGAAAAACAGAGGCATTTCGGCGAAGAACTTGACCAAGAATGTCTTGAACAAAAAAATCAACGCCAACCGAATCGTGGCCACCGAGAAGGCCAAGGGTAAATCTTTCATGGGTAAACCCGTCAAGCCGACGCTGGTGTACATTCGAAATAAGAATTACAGCGCCACCGTGAGCAAGGCGATCGCCAACGCCAAGGCTCGAGAGAACAAGGCCCAGGCCTCCGCTAACAAGAAGCAAGGCAAGGCCAACCAACTCGAGAAGAAGAAGGCGGACGACGCTCACATGAACCAACTCTTGAAGACCGTGGGTGGACGTCGCACGCCCGGGAAGGGGGGTCAGTTTACCAAGAAGAACATCCTCGCCCTCGCAAAGGCGAAGACGGGTGGAAACGTCCGACGGGTGAACATTCAGATGCTCCGAAACATGAATGCCGAAAACTTGAAAAAGTTCGAAGCCAAGGGGGAGGCGAAGAAGGACCGCGCGAACTTTGAGAAACAACTCAAGGCGAAGGGTCTCGGCATGCTTCAGAGAGGAAAGTACATGAAGCGCTTCAACGCGGGTGAACCGGCGAATTCCATTCTCAAGTCGGTGAACACCAAAAACAACGCGGAGAAGAAGATTCAAAACATGGCGACCAAGCACGGTGTGAGTAAAAAATTCATCCTCAACGTGGCGAAGAAGATTGGTAAGGCGCCCGAAAATTTGACGTTATTCGAATTACAACAACAAAAGAAAAACGTCAAGAAGATGGGTTCGGCCAAACAATTCCCGGTGAAGACCGCGGAAATGTTGGGCAAGCAAAAGACCGCGTTGGTGCAGAAGATTCAAAAGAGCATCCCGGGTGCGTTCGGCCAGTTCCGACGCGTGTGGGAGGGCGACGTCCGACGCGCCGCGAACGCGAAACAGGTGGAAAACATCGAACGCTTGTTGAACGAAAAGGTCAAACTGCGAGGTGAAATCGAGGGGGCGAAGATCACCGACCAACAGCGCAAGGGTCACCTCCGATGGGTGATGCAAAAGAGGAACGACGTGGCGAAGCGTCGCGCCGAGTTGGCTAAGCACAAGGAGGCTTTCGGCAAAAACGTCGTCGCGGTCCCGGCGAAGGCGGAGGAGAAGGCAGGTGGTCGACTCAGCCTGAACGCGGCCAAGGCGGAGATTCGTAAGGTGATGGCGAACAAGAAGGTCTCGGTGGACAGCGCCTACAAGCGTCTGAGCCTCAAGTACCACCCGAACAAGGGTGGGGCGCAGGCGAATTTCGTCACCCTCCAAGCGGCGAGAAACGCCCTCAAGAGGGAACCCACCCCGGCGAAGGCGGCCCAGGCGAAGGCCCTCCCGGCGAAGGCGAAGGCCCTCCCGGTGAAGGCGAAGGCCCTCCCGGCGAAGGCGAAGGCCCTCCCGGCGAAGGCGAAGGCCCTCCCGGCGCCGACCAGGGCTCTCACCCTCGAGAACAAGGGTGTGCGCTCCAAGTTGAACTCCAAGTACTACGACAAACTCACCAAGGCTGAGCGTGACGCCTTTTACAAGAGGTGGTTTAACAAGAAAAACAAAACCATCTGGGTGGAGGCGAGGAAGATCCAAAAGGAGCGCACGAACGCGGCCAAGGCGAAGCCGGTGGTGAAGGCGTTCGCCGACGCCGGGAAGAAGAGAGAGTTGGCGGGCAGGCTTCGCGTGGCGGCGAAGAAGAGCGTGGCGCAGAACATCAAAAAGGCGAACATCGGCGTCAAGAACAAAAACAAAATGTTGAGAAATTTGAAATTGAAAAAGACCAAGGCTAGCGCCGTGCAAAAACAATTGAAAACTAAAAAAACTCAGGTAAAGAAATATAAGGCGACGAAGCGAAGATAGATTAAGAAGAAATGTGTGACGTATGTTGCGAAGATTTTAACCAAACATTTCACAAGGAGGTTGCGTGTCCTCATTGTGAATTGCGTGCGTGTCGCAGATGCACGGAAAAATATGTGCTCTCCCAATTCGACGACGTCCACTGCATGGGGTGCAAGAACAAGTGGAATCGAATATTCACCCAATCGTGGGCGTCCAAGCGTTTCTGTAACACCACCCTGCGCCGGCACCGGGAGGAGGTTCTCTTCGAGCGCGAGAAATCCCTCTTCCCCGAGACCCAACCCATCGTCGAGCGTATTCTGCGTCACGAGGAGATTCAGAGAGAGATTAAAAAGTGTTCAAGAGAGATTTTTGAGTTGTACAATCGCCACCAAATCTTTCAGATACCGTACACGAGGCGTGAGGCCTACTTGGAGAAAAACCACCCGGACATATTGGAAAAGAGTCAGCGTCTCCGAGACTTGTACCGTTTGTCGTCGGAGTTGGACCAACCCTTCGATACGACCACCGCGGCGATTCCTAAATTTGTGAGAAAGTGTCCGAACACCGGGGGCAACTGCCAGGGGTTCCTCAACGAGGAGTTTTATTGTGGGTTGTGTAAGAACACGTATTGCAACCAGTGCAACGAATTGGTGGAGGACGGTCACGAGTGTGACCCCGACGCGAAGGCGTCCATCGCCCTCATTCGGCGCGACACCAAACCGTGTCCCAAGTGTGGAACCTTCATACACAAACTCTCCGGGTGCACGCAGATGTGGTGTCCAGATTGTCACACGGCTTTTAATTTCAATACCGGGGCGATTGAAATGGGGCGCATCCACAACCCACACTATCTAGAGTATCGAAAAAATGGGGGCATGCTCTCCCGAGAGCACGGGGATATCCCGTGTGGGGGTCTCCCCTCCTTCGCCGAACTGCGCGAGATGCAAGCCCCGGACTGCATCATGCGTTTTCGTCTCACCCTGAACCAACTCGACCGAGAGATTCAATGGATGTCGAGGCAACCCCTCGGTTACGGTCGGTGTTACTCGGCCCAACACGCCCGCGTGCAATTCATGCTCGGAAACATCTCCGAGGCGTGGTTCAAAAAGAACCTTCAGAAGATTGACAAGCAGAGAGACAAGAACAAAGACATCACCGACATTTACCAAATGATGATAGACACCGGTGGAGACGCCCTCCGTCAATACGCGATCTCACCGGACACGGTGGAGGAGATTCGGTCGAACATTAACGACCTCGTCGATTACGCCAACACCGTCATTCGAGACATCCACGCGAGGTACACGTGTGTGCTCCCACGCCCGTTCGATAAAATTTAAATTCTTCTAGTATTGTAACGATGATTGACGCCGTCTACTTTCTCGTCTTTTCCATTTTACTCTTCTTCATGCGTCCCACTTATCGACCGCCGCGAGTCCTGGCGCGCATGCTCTCCCACGAGGAGTGCGACCACATCATCGAAGCGGCGCGCGGTCGTTTGCGTCCGTCGACGGTGGCGCAATCGCGAAAGTTGGACGAGCGCACGCGCAAGAGCGAGACCGCGTGGGTGGGTAAGACTGATAAGATCGCGCACCGGGTGATGCGCCGCCTTTTGAAATACTGCGATAGACCCCTGAGTAACTGTGAGTCCCTCCAGGTGGTCAAGTACAAGCCGGGTGGGTTCTACAACCCCCACCACGACGCGTTTAAGGAGAAAAACCCGCGAATGTACACTTTCATCATCGTGCTCAACGACGATTACGAGGGTGGGGCGACGGCGTTTCCAAAGTTGAAAAAAGAATATCGTTTAAAAAAGGGTGACGTCCTGCTGTTCGACACCTTGGACAACTACGGGCTCAGGCACTCGTCAGCGCTTCACGGCGGTAAACCAGTGACTTCGGGGGAGAAGTGGATTGCCAACTTGTGGGTTCACGTTTATCCATACGATACCCATTCATAAACATCCACGACTTGACGTGGAACTGGTTCCTCTCCACCGCCCTCTCCATGGATCGCCCCCACGGGATCCCGTGGTTCCGGAGCAAGGCGAGTATCGTGAGGTTGCCGTACCAAGCCGCGATGCCGCACGGGTCCTCCATCTTCATCTCTTCAAGTTTAAACATGCCCAGGACGAGGCGCAGGTGCCGCGGATCCGAGCCTTGCGTGCACGCGAACTTGACGAGTTGATCGAGGTCGTACGGCTTGGTTATCATCACTTAGGGGTTAGAGTCGACAAATGAGTATGACGGACGTCGAATCTTTCGCGTTTAAAATCCATGAAACCTTGGGCCCGGGTTTTAGTGAACGGGTGTATCACAACTGCATGGAAGTTGAATTGCGTAAACACGGCATACAATACGAATCGGAGAGATGGCTTCCTATTTATTACGAGGGACACACGGTGGGCACCCTACGTGCTGACATAGTGATAGACAATAAGGTCATATTAGAATTTAAAGCGGTGGCTAAACTAAACGACGCCGCGGAGACGCAGGCGCGAAACTACCTCGCCCTCACCGGTCTTCGAGAGGCGGTGTTGATAAACTTTGGGAAATCTCTGGAGTGCCGTCGGGTGGTGGCGTGTGCAGCAGAGAGTACATCATCATCGCATACCACGGAGCCATGAACTCGTATGTTTTTTTAGTTTCATCGTGATACTTTTTCGGATTTGCGAGTCCCTCCGTCAAGATTTCGCGCGCGCGGTCGAGGTGGAACTGGGCCTCTTTGATGCAGTAGTCTTTATAATCCATTACCAATACTAACGTCACTAACCTTTAAATCGTGGGGATATATTCCCACTGCAACTCGTTACATATTTTTTGCCATATACAATCCATCGCGTGCAACTTTTCCTTGGACTTGAGGAGGGGGAAATACGGGAGGAAGGTGTCCTCCCCCAGGAGTTCACACAACTTGTAGAGGGTGTAGGAGTAACTCAAAAAGTTTTTGCGGTTCGGGGGGCACACCTTGTCGAAGGGTTCTTGAATCTGGTTGAAAAGGAGTCGCAGTTTTTGTTCGAGCACCTGACTCATCTGCGGTGGGCGCACCCCGTTCAAAAGACAACAGATGAGGGGCACGTGTTCGTAGTATTTCTGCATGCGCAACTTTTTCAGCAAGGTCCGAACGCGCGCGTGGGTGATGTCCTCCCTCTTCTTGAGTTTGAGTTTTTTCAACTCCTCGCGAAGGGTGACGACGACGTCTTCGGGGATGTTGCACATTTCCGCGCCTTGAAACTGCGAGAGCCACTCGGAGAAGTGATTTTGACGTTTGTAACTGTAGTTAATCACCTTTGTCGAACTCTCCTGCTCCTCTCTGTACGTCAACTCGTCGGAGATGATAGCGGCCACGACGGCTCCGCATCCATCGCACACCATCTCACTCGTGTCGTGAAAGTGGACGATGTTGGACGTGGGTCCACACGTCGAGCACTCCTCCCTCGGGCGCGCGGTGAGGTGGGGCCTGTCCACGTGCACACCCTCGACCTCCACGAGGTAATCGGTGTAGATGTCCCCGCGCGCGAGACCCACGGTTTCTTTGGCGTTGAAGACGTTGTCGGTATTCGTCTCCTCGGTCGCCTCCTCCGTGTATTTCTCCATGAACGGGAGGCATCGCATGATGTAATCCGCCATCTCCGTCTCCACACTGCGACGCTCGAAAGCGGTGGACGAGGAGTCGATGAGAGATTCGTACTCGGAAATTTTATTGTTGTAACGACTTAAAAAATTCCCCTCCATATAAATTAAATATGATACTGAATCTTTTAACCTCCGCGTTCGCGTTGTATCGTAAATTCACGACGCCACCGAATTGGCGCGTGATCCAAGAGTCGTTGGAATACGACGTGATACACGACGTGAAATACGAGGTCGAGGATGATTTCTGGGCCACCGAGGCGAGGGATTGGGACGACCGCGTCCTCACCTCCTTCTGGGTGGACTGCACCGGTCGGGGCGTTCGAAACACAGTCGTTCCGAACTGTGTGTCGAAGACCATTCTTCGCGTGAAATACTGGTACAACGGCAAGGTGTACAAGATGGTCACGGACGATTTGCACGCCCCGTTTCCCCCGGACCAAAAGAAATCCATGACCTTCTCCCTCCCTTTCATCGCGGCCTGGCTGTGCGACGAGGACGACAAACCCGTGAAAAACGTGACCGAGAAGATTCGCCGCCTCGCGGGTCCTCACAGCGATTTCCACCACCAACGCGTGGCGCTTCGCGACGTGCTCTACTACGACGAGGATTATCTCAGAGAGGTGTATCCAAAGTTGAAAATTACAAACGCCCTCGGGCTTCACAAAGTGGTGTCCACCCTCGATGGGTACACTACTGATTTTCTTCAATTTTAGTGGCTAGATAAAATTTAATGTCACCCAAAGAAGCAACCATGTATTTCAAAATCAAAAACCGATTTTCTTTTTCTTGTAAAATCTGAACCGTGCTCGCCATCGACGTGGCCTTGGTGAAAATGTTCAGGTATCGGAGCGAATACAAGCCGTGAATGTCGTGGTCGATCGTCTCCACGGTCTCGATCGTCGTCTCCTGGTTCGCGAAATCACCCGCGCACGCGAGACGGAGGATGTTTTGCTTTCGAACGATGGAGATCTCCGAACCGATGTTGCTCATGTCCCTGCACAGACGTTGGAAATCCGCCGAAGGGAGGGTCGTCGTGCACACGGTGGCCATGTCGATGTCCGGGACCTCGATCCTCGATTCGTTGATGTCTAGGAGTTTTAACTCGAATTTCGTCGACGTCTTCTTCCCCTCGGAGACGATCTCCACGGAGAGGAACTCCTTGCACTTGATGGACAGGCGGAGGACGTCGGAGTTGGTCACGCTCTTGAGGAGTTTGAAAAAGTTGCTCACGTTGATCCCACAGACGATCTCTTGTTCCTGGCACGAAAACTCCTCGAAATCCTCGGCGTTGAGGTGCATGTCAATCAGGGACGTGCGCGCGGTGTCGAGCGTGCACAGGGAGACCCCTCTCGGGGAGAAAATGAGATTGCAGTCGTTCAAAATGTCCTTGAGTGTTTCAAACACATTCTTAACGGCGGTGGCCTGAATCGTGCAGAGATGCATCATCCTTTTGACTAAGCAAGCGCGTAAAATCTTTAATTACTCCACCTTGTCTTCGTACGCCACCCCTGAGACCTCGCGGCTGATTTTATCCTCGAGTTCCTTCGTCATCGGGGGCTGGAGGGACTTGCCATAGTCGTCGAGGCTGAAGATGTCGCTGTCGGTGTCGTTGTTTTCGATGTCAGTCATCGAGCACCCACCACCCAGGGCGCACCAGGTCACCTCCTTCGACGGCAGCAGGCTCTCCAAAAAATTGGTGATCTCCTTGCCCACCAAAAATTTCCCATTCTTCGTGAGCATGGTCGGCACGCGTGTGATTTTATTCCTGTACTGGGACGGGAGACCTTGCGTGTTGATGTTGTGATACGTCACGAGTTGTTTCAATTGGTGATGCTTGTGGATGAATTCGATCACCTGTTTGCAGTGCGCACATTTCGGGGAATATACCAGCAAGGACATTCTCTCTTCTCTGATGTAGTCTTCGAAATTCACTGAAAAAAAATTGTGTCACATATAATAGTAATGAACAAGTGGACTCTGATAGTCGTCCTGATATTGGCAGTCGTCGCCATCACAATGATCCCCAGTAGAGAGGCTTACCTCGAGCGCGAGTTCTTCGGGCTCTCAGGGTACGTCCGCCCTCGAGAGGTGAAACTCGACGACAAGGCTCCGGATCTCAACGGATTCAAGGAGGTCGAAGCCAAGGTGAACAACGATTTGATGAATGAATTCGTGATGAAGACCGCCGCGGAAATCGAGAGACGCACCAAGATGTGCGTGGCCATCATCGAGACGACCACGGTCAAGCGCTATCAAGGCGAGGGACAGGAGTTGTACGAGTGCCAATTCATGGCGATGAAGAAGGGTGGATTCCCGTTCGCCTTCGCCGTCGTATCCACGATGAGCATGAAGAGCGGCTCCGCCACCGTGATCGGCCTGCGCACGCAACCCGTGGGGGTGCAGGCACCGAGCGACGTCGGGGCGTTCGAGGACACGGGCGCCGGTCGTGAGTTTTTGGATTACAAATTCGTCACCGAGGTCACGCCGACCATGGGTGAGTTAGAAGAGGCTAAAATTTAAAGTGAAATAAAAATTAGGAGGATGCCCCTAGACATCCGAGAGATTGAAAAGATCGACAACGAAAAAAAGGAGAAAAAAAAAGAATTGTACACTCGGATTTATGAACAGTGGGAAAGGAAAATTCGAGCGGCGGTCGATCACGGGCATCAAAAATTCATCTTTCTTCAGGTGCCACGCATGGTGATGGGGTACCCATCGTTCGACAGAGACAAGGCCGCGAGGTGGCTCACCCGTCAGTTCGAGAAGGGTGGGTTCGTGGTGCAGAACATGGGTCACGAGGTCTACGTCTCGTGGGACGTGAAAAAACCGAAAAAGAAAGTAGAACAACAGGGACAGGTGTCATTCGATGAGTTAGAATTCCCAACCTTGGTGAACCTCAAAAAGGCGGCGGATAAATATAGGAAGAACGCGTGAGACTTTGTAGTTTTAATTTGTAGACGTAATAATAGTAAAATCGATCATGTCGGCCGATATGCTTAACGTTTTGTGCGAGGCGAAGAAGGAATACACAGCCCAACTGTGTCACATCATGTGCCCGGTGATGATTGAAACTTTTCAGGAACTCTACGAAACCGCGGTGAGAGACTCGAAAAACAAGAAACCCCTCCTTCAGTTTCAAAAACACCTCAAGGAGGTTCCGAACTGGTCCAACGCAATGTCTAAGAACCACAGCGATAACATCACCGACAGGTGCGCTTGGTTTTCCGACCTCTTGGCGGCGGTTTTCGTCTCCTTCGTCAAGATTTTGTCCTCGGTGCGTCTGCGCGCGGAGAACAAGAAGATCTCCCTCAAGGTGCCCTCCAACGAGGTGTTCATCCAGACCTGTTACAACAATTGCGCCAAGGATTTGTATCGAGACCCCTACGTGTTCCACGAGGAACAGAGCGAATACGAGAGGGATTTGCGCCTCACGAAGCGTTTCACCGAATGCATCGAGGCCACGGTCAAGGAACTGATTCCGGTAGCGGAAATCTTGAAGACGTACATGAGCACCGAAGACAAGAACATCGATCTCGAAGCCGTGGACGAGACGATGTCCCCGGAAGACGACGTCGTGGAAGACGAAGGAGAAGCGCTCCCAGAAGAACCCGCGGCGCCGGTGGAAGAACCCGCGACGGAGGAGGCCCCGACCGAAGAATCCGCCCCGATGGATGGCGCGGCGCCGGAGCAAGCGCCGATGGGGTTGGAGAACGAATTCAAAACCATCCCGAACGTGCAGGTGCCCCCAGAGGAGGAGGAGGAGGAACTCGAGTCCGCACCAGCGCCACCGTCCGTCGCACCGGCACCCCCCGCGCCGGCGCCCATGTTTTTCAACGACGCCCCAGAGGCTAGAAAAAAACCTGATTATATTTAAAGTATGGTTGAACTCAGCGATTACCTGCGGGACCCGATGGGGGCCGCCATGATCGCGGCAGGCATCACGGCTCTCTACATTCACGCGAAGGCTCGACTCAACAACGAAGGGTCCCTCGCCTTGGCCCAATACACGAAACCGGCGTCGCTGGTGGCGATTTTGGTGTATTTCATCGTGTCCCAGGGGATTGGACAGAGAGAGGTGATTTCCACGGACCCGTTTTAATTTAAAGATTTCCCTCGTCAATTAGATATACATACCGCAAAATGGCGTCCGTTTCCGCCTTCAACGATATGCTCGCTCAATTTTTGACCGAACTCCAAAAATGTGTACCAGAGGAGAAGGGCATCGCCAAATTCCAAACGCAATTCGACATGTTGCGCCAGGCAAACCCGCGGAAGTGCGTCGACGCCTACATGGCTGGAATCACCCCCTTCGCGGAAAAGATTTCCTCAAAGGACGACACCTTCATCACCGAAGACCTCACGTCGATCGAATTTTTGAAGGACCTCAACATCAAGGAGCACTGGAGTGAAAAACTGAGTGATAACACCAAGGGTGCGATTTGGCAGTACCTGCAGACGCTCTACATGCTCGGCACGACCATCGTCGCGATCCCACAGGACACCCTCTCGCAGATCGAAACCTTGGCGCAGAACGCCGCGGCGCAGATGGAGGACAGCGGTTCGTTGAACCAGGATGCCCTCATGAAGACCATGAGCAACATGTTAGGTGGGATGCTCAACAAGTAAATATAATCTAAAGTTATTGTAATATGACCGTGTGGTTTGACGATCCTAAACAACTCATCCGCGCCGATAAGACCCACCTCTTTTGGCCCACGGCCTCGCAGACCCCAGACGAACGCGTGAACGCGAGTTCGAGATTCGTGGTCTACGCCACGTGCGCGCTCTACGCCATCCGACGCGACGTGCGCATTTTCGTCCTCGGTGCCACTGTGCTGGCGGTTCTCTATTTCATGCACCGCAGCGAGTTGGTGCGCTCCTCCTTCGGTCGCCCGGCGCAGACCGACGACGAACACACCGGGTGCACCCTCCCGACCGAGGACAACCCGATGGCGAACGTCCTCCTCACCGATTACGCCGACAACCCGAACAGACCGGCGGCGTGCTATTACCCCTCGGTGAAGCCCCTCGTCCAAAAGTTCAGCGACGAGACCTTCCGATTCGACGCCGGACGCTCGCGCACGGCGCTCCCGGAATACCAGAGAAAGGCGGCCGCCAGGCAGTTCGTCACCGCCCCGGTCTCGAGCATCCCAGGCGACCAGACCGCGTTCGCGGAGTGGTGCTACGGCCCGAAGAACGGCCCACTGTGCCGGGACACCCCGGGTGCGTGCAACCCGAACGCTCGCGGGGCGCAGTTGGAGGGATTCCGAGGTTTGGACGTGCACACTGGCGACAAAAGATAATCTCACTTACTAATAATACAACATTATGGCGTATCAACTCCAACCCGGATTGAAAATTGTCAAGGACGCCGAGGTGCAGCCGAAGGTTCGCGCGGACGACCAGTTCTTCGCCTACCCGCAAGGCTCTCGGGCGATGGTGTGCGGAGGGTGCAGGCCGAACACCATGCTCTACGGCACGGCGCCGTTCAAGGCTGGCAAGGGTGCGCCGGCGCGATTCATCGACACCGACGACGAACTCCGCCCGCAAAGCACTACGCGATGGAACCGACAGTACGCCACCCCGGTGGCCGATCGTCTCCACCCGATCATGGACGTCCACTGCAAGTTGCCCGTGCGCGCCATGACGTGGGAACCGGTGTCTTCTCGCGCGGAGATTCAGAACGCGATGTTCCACCAAAGGTATGTCACCAAAAAATAAATGTGAGGTAACAATAGTACATAATGGCTGACCCCATTTCTCTTATGGCTATCGCTGGACTGGTCTACGCCGGTCGAAAAATGGGCGAAGGTGAGGTCGAGGCGCCACCCCAACAAGCGCCAGCGCCACCCCTCCTCATAGACGAACCGGTCGAAGACATCGAGTACGAAGAAGGCGTTCCAGAGTGGGAGGGCAAGGAAGAGCAACCCAATTTCGCGGAAATCGCACCCCAAAAGCGCAGCAGTGGGGGAGAAATTCTCCAGATGCGCAACCGAATGTATGACTCAGGCCGCATGAACAACATCGGCCCGGTCGAAAAACAATTGGTGGGCCCCGGTCTCAACGTCCACGCCGACGTCCCGGCGTACGGGGGTTACCAACAAATGTTCCGCGTCAACCCGGTGAACGTCGGGGAGTACAGGTTGACCACGCTCCCAGGTCGAGCGAACCACGGTCACGACGTCCAGGGTGGTCGACGCACGTTGGAGTCGGAGGTCGGCTTCAACCGACCGGAGAAGACCGCCTACCTTCCGGAGAGGCTTCCCACGGTGCGAGGCAAAAGCCAAGGCTTCAGCGGTCGCGCGCCGAGGTCGGAACACGAAACGACGAAGCGCCCGACGGTGCGTTCGCAGACGGGAATGCGCACCGATGGGTTGGATAAGAACCCGGCGAAGCGGTTCATCCCTGGTCCGAGCATACCGCAGAAGCCGACCAAGTTCAAGTCCGACGGCAACTACTCCCAGTTCTACCACGTGAACAACGCGCAACCGGGCATCTCCAATTTCCACGGCGGATACACCGAGAGCGCGGCCGCGAAGGTTGGGGCGAAGACCAACGAGGAGTTAATGAAACTCGGCTTCCGCCCGGAGGACAAGAGAGGGAAGATGTTCACGCGACCGGGTGGCAACCCGGGACGGATGAACGTCAGAGAAGGCCCGGTCAAGCAGGGGGGCAAGGCCACGACGGTTCGCTTCGATTCGTCCAGAGTGGACGGACGCACCGGCCCGGCGAACGGGGGGTGGATGCAAGATTATCGACAAAACGATTACCACAAGTTCAACGCGTTCAAGGGTCACATCAACCCCCTGGCCACGGACGCCGGTCTCAGCATCGCGAAGAGACAATTGGAAAACAACCCGTTCCACCACCAAATCAACTAAATTAATTTTCACCATTTGCAAAAATCCATCTTCATTAAAATTGTGATTTAATTATAATGAAGGTGTACATCCTAGACATCGACAGCGGCGATCGCGACCCCACCGCGCACCCGACGTCCAACAGTTTCGTGGTCGATCTCAAGACCCCGATTTACAACGTCACCCACCTCGACGTCGTCTCCGCGCGAGTGCCCCGACCGAAGGTTTTTCACGACTCCAACAACAAATTCACCGTGGAAGACCACCAAGGGACGTACGACATCACCATCGACCCGACGAGTGGGAATTTGGACACCCTCACGAATTTAGCGTCCGAACTCCAGACCCTCATAGGGAACGCCGGGTGTGACACCGTCGATCAAGTTGCGGACAGTGGGGGCAAACTCGTCTTCTCCAACGTCGGCGCCACGCATGAGTTTAGTTTGAATTTCAACACCGGTGTGGACGGGTGGTCGTCCAACGTGTGGGAGCGCACGACACCCAACCAAATCTTCGGGTTCAACGCCTCCGACGTCACCTCTTCCGGGGGCACGCTCACGAGTGGAACCCCTGAAATTTTCCACGCCCCGAAGACGTTCGTTCTCAAGGTGTCCAGTGGGTCCGACCCGTTCAACCAAGACGTGTACGCACACTCCCCGTATTACACCGGTGTATTCATGAACAACGACGTCGACACCACCTCCTCGGCGAAGCAACCGTTCTACGTGTTCTACGGGAACGACGACGCGCTGACCCACGAGTTCACCACGGGCCCACAGCGAGAGGTGAAGAGTCTGAAATTCGAATGGCTCTACAAAGAAAACAACAAGTTGGTGCCGTTGGATTTCGACGAGAGAGACGTCGCGGTGAAATTAAGAATCAAAGGGAGCACCGACAAGTTGGAGGGACTCCCCAAGGTGGAGGCACCGGAATCCATCGGTGCGCTGCCACCGCCCATAAGCATTCCCAATTGGAAGGAGAATGTTTATGAGTGGGATTGGGATAAATACGTTCCCATTGTTTTCACAGTTTTTGCAGGTCTTATCGTCCTGTGGGCGCTTAGCGGCCGATCGCGTAGAGCGGTTGCTTCGGCTTCGTGACCTTCGCGTAGCGAGAGACGACGAGGAACACGAGGATGCTGAGGAGCGTCGTGAGGAGGGCAGTCATGACGTATTGGATGCCCGTGTTGCGCTGACCCGGGATGAGGCGGGTGATCACGTGGCGGGCCACGTCGTTCCACGACATCGCCGCCGCGAAGGAGAAACCCGCAACGAGGGAGTTGAGGGATTGCTCAGAGAGTTCGGCAGTCACAACTTGGATCTGATCGGACATGTTTTAATTGTATTGTATTATGAGAAAATTATTCTGGGAGGAGTTCTTCTTTTACAACGAGCGTCTTATATTTAGGTGGGGGGCGCGTCCTGGTTTTTATCAAAGGCTCGTTGCCGTCGTCGTCGTCTTCTGATGAGGACGAGGAGTCTTCCCCTGAGACAACGAATTTGAGGGGGCGCTCTGAAGCGTCCCACCCCTCCGGCTCCCACGGGGGCGACTTGTTGTCCATTACTTTACAATGCGCATTTTTCTACAGCACCTTTCAATAATTCCTCCGCTGGGTTGGTGGGCTTCCAGTCTTCCCACCCCACACACGCCGCGTTGACGGCGTTGCACGTGGGGTCATCTCCCAAATAAGGGACCCACTTGATGTCTGAATCCTCGGCGATGTCCAAGGTTTCGGCTTCTTCGTCGTCGCCCCCTTCTGGGAAGATGGACCCGGTGTGTTTACCAACCTCGTGCATGGCGCAGTATTTCATCGCCGCGAGCCAGTCCTCGGCGAGGAGGACGTCCCTCCCACACTGCTTGGCGTAATGGCTCGCGATGATGACACTCTTTTCTAACACCGGGGTGAGAATGCCGTAGAGCGCTTCGAGTTGGGCGTTCTCGTAGGCACCCGAAGATTCACCGAAACCAGTTTTCATCATTATTGGAATAAGACGTGCGCGTCTCCTTCCTTGACACGAAGAATGTTGTGACTTAAGGCATAAATTCGCACATTTCTCTTGAAATCTGGGTTAGGGTTGAGGGTGAATTCGAAAATTTGATTTTTGATGGGAGTGAAATCCACCGCCCCCGACGGGCGAGGGTGTTCGGGGTCCAACCCGAACGCGTACGAATAGAAACGCCGAATCAGTTGGGTTTTGCTGTGGTGAATGCCACTCTGCACCGCCTTGAGAAAGTTCACCCCACCCGTGATTTCGTCCAAGACGACGTCGTTGTCCAAACGGATCTTTAAAGTTCGAAGGTTCTCGAAGAGCACGAGTTCACCGTTGTTGAATTTCCCATACTGAACAGCCGGGTCCGCACCGTTCGTCTCCACGATGTTGTCGTAATCGAAGGGACTGCAAAAGTAATACGGCGTGGTCAATTGCCCGAGATCCTCCCTCTGAATCACGAAATATAGTTCCTTCACGGGGTGAGTGAATTGCGTGTTCACCTTCAATTCCGTCTCCCCAGCGTCGATGAAAAAACTCTCCTGTTGGAGTTGGGTGATGACGAAATCCGTGGGCGTGTTCTGGAGTCGAACCCTCTCCGCGCTTTCGACCCACCCCACCTCGGCCTCGAGGGTGAACTCTTTCAAGTGCAAATCCAGAGAACTCACGTCCGGACGCTGCATGAACACGCCGTTGTTGTATTGCACCAACGGCGCGACGTCTCGGAGTTTCACCACCACGTGAATCTCCTTGTTTCGTATGGCACACAGAGGGATGGCCCATCGCTCATGACCGTAGAACCAAAAAGGAATGTCGAAACGCCAATCGGTCTCCCCCGAAGCACCGCCGAGATAATTCAAAATAGTTTGAGACGACACCGGAAGGTCCGCGCTTCGCACCGGATATTTACCGATGAGGTTGTACAACCCCTTCTGTTTCGTCTGCGTGACGTAGTGTTCGCTGTGTATCTGGAGGAAATCCGACGTGAGTCTCTGCACCGGGACCTCGCCGACCTGAATCTCCACCCACTCCACGAGGGCGTGAGCCACGCTCTCTATCCACCCATACGTCGCCGTCACCGCGGGGAGTCTCAAGCGAAACGCCAAATTCGTGAGGACATCCCCGCCGTTTTGCGGGAGCCTGAATCGCAACCTCGCCCCGAAATCCGGAACGTTGTCCGCCTCGACGTCGAACGTCTCCTTGCTATACGAAAGCGTTCGCCGGTAGACGCTGTTGTAGAAACTGAACTCCGGGTTCGCGGTGAAATGTTTTTCCCTCGGACCACCAGAGGTCTGGAGTTGGACTCTACCAGCCATCTTCTAATAGTATGGGGGATTTAAAATTTTAAACCAGCCACACCGCCTGCGATGACCAAGATGTTTTGCGTCGTGGCGTAGACTCGAACTTTGTTGTCGTACCCAGCGAAACGAGGGGTGATCTCCACCGTGAGCATCTTGTGGGCGATGCGACTGAAATTCACGTGCCCAGAGGGTTCGGGGTTCTGCGGGTTCTTGGCGAAACTGTACATCCCGAAATCACTCTTAATCCTGTGAACGAAAACGGCGGCACCGTAGCGGTCCGAGGGGTCTTCGTTGTTCACCTCGGCGGTGAGGTAGGACTCGTCCGAGGGTTGGTTCACGTGGTGACGGAAAGGTACACCCCACGTGAGATAATTGGTGTCCCGGTCGAAAACCACCTCGTTGTTGAATCGCAATTCCACACGCTTGATGGTGTTGTAATTGTTGGGAAGGTTTTTCTGTTCCGCGTATTCCGATTGGGAGACGAAAAACATCTCTCGCACGGGACCTTGGAATTTCAAAAGCACCGAACGCTCGGTCTCCCCGTCTTTGATGTCGAACTGAGACATCGACAACTGCGTGATGAGGTACTCCATCGGTCTGGTCATGACGTACGCGCGCTCCTCGTCACCCAAGAAGACCATCTCCGTGTCCAGGGAGAGATTGCGAATCTCACCGGTCGCCACCGTGCTGTCAGGGGCCACGAGGGCACCACCCATGAAGAGCATCTCACTGAAAGGACGAAGGGTGAGACGGACCTCCACCAACTGTTTGGTCAACGCACACGAGGGGATGGCCAAAGCACTGTTTCGGTGGAAATAAAACGGCAACTCCAAATAATAGGTGTACGTGCGATCGGAGTACGTGAGAAAGTTCCCGTGACCGTTCAAAAAGTAAATCGATTGCTCCACGTCGTCGGAGTTGTGCCACAATTGGTTGTAAATATAAATAAACTCACCCGTCAAGCGTTGAATCACCTGGTTACCGATCACCAAGTCGGCGTATTCAATCATGTGCGAACAAACGCTCGGGGGGTAGTAGTTATCGTTTCGACCAAAGTTATCTGGCGCCGGGTCACTCAACGTGACCTTCACCGTCATGTTTCGAATCAAGTCCCCCTTGTTTTGCGGAATCCGACAACTCACCGTGCGACCGAAATCCACCGGGTTACCATCGAACGGGGTCTCCACGGAAGCGATGGAGAAGGGTGTGTGGCGACGGAACCGACTCAAAAACAACGAGTGCGAGGGTTCGCCTGTGAGCCACTGATCGATCAGACCAGTGGTCGCTAATTCCAGGCGTCCAGCCATATTACTATTAGTAAGTGAGTAAAATTTTAACAATTAATTATGAGCGACAATGATAGATGAATTTGCAACTCAAGAAATTCGACCCCTCCAAGATTGCAGATGACCGAGTGTGCGTTCTGATTGGGAAGAGAAACACAGGCAAATCTTTTTTGACTCGTCACCTCATGAGTTTCAAGAAGCACATCCCCTCGGGGGTGGTGTTGTCAGGCACAGAGGAAGGGAACGGGTGGTACGGGAAATTCGTACCGGACCTGTTCATCTATCCAGATTTCGACAAGGAGGCCATCGAGCGGGTCATCGAGCGACAAAGAAAACTCGTCAAGTCTGGGAAGAAACAAAACGTCTTCATGATTTTGGACGACGTGATGTACGACACTAAAAACCTCCGAGAGACGTGCATTCGACAAATCTTCATGAATGGTCGTCACTGGGGGATTTTTTTCATGCTGTGCATGCAATACTGCATGGACATTCAACCGGCGCTCCGATCGAACATTGACTATGTTTTTGTGCTTCGAGAAAACATTCTCCAGAACCGGGAAAAACTTTGGAAAAACTTTTTTGGGGTGATACCCTCTTTTACGATGTTTAATGCCATCATGGATGCGGTCACGGAAGATTTCGGATGTTTAGTTTTAGATAACACCCAACGCAGTAACAAAATCACGGACTGTGTGTATTGGTACAAAGCCCCCCCTCACAAACCCTTCAAGTTGGGGTCGCGAGCGATGTGGAACATGCACAAGAAGATGTACAACCCAAAATACGACACCGATCCTCAGGTGGACCCGAAGAAGGCGAACAAGAAAACCGCCGTCACGGTGACGAAAAAAAAGTAGTGCGTTCACAGACGGATGCAAAAACCTGAGGTACAATTAAATGTCCACGGAAATCCAGGCGTTGAATTTGAACGACGACGGCGAGGGGTACGTACCCATCGCCCCGCCCACTCAGGCTGCACCGCCGCCGCCGACACCTCCACCCCCACCACCGGTGCAAAACGGTGGCACCAACAACGTCTCAACCGCGTTCGTGCCAAACGACACTGAAAAAAATATCCGTTTACAACAAAATAACATGATGGACAGCACGCCCATTCACGATGTTTTGGGGGGAGACGAAATGATGCCCCTCGAACCGCCGATGATGCAACAGCAGCCGAGAATGCAAGGCATGATGCACGAGGCCCCGCCGCAGACGCAGATGGCCATGGGTGGGATGATGATGCAGCCGCAACAGCAAGCGCCGCCGAAGGTTGAATCGAAGAATCCGCTCAACCTCACCGACGATCAGTTGACCGCCCTCCTCGTCGCCGCGTGCGCCGCGGCCGCGATCTCCAAGCCGGTTCAAGACAAGTTGGTCACCTCCGTGCCCAAGTTTTTGAACGAAGCCGGCTCTCGCTCGATGGTCGGATTGGCCACCACCGGTGCCGTCGCCGCCGCCCTCTTCTACATCGCCAAGGGATACGTCGTGAAGAACTAAGTGTCACTCACGTGTTCACCACAGAACTTTTGTTTCGTCCCTATCCTGTCGTACACGCCGATTTCAACGGCGATGTCTCTCAGTCGAAGGTAGTTTTTCCAAAACTTTTCCGAGTGAGAGTACTCAGGCACCGTGCAGTGGGCCAACTCGTGCAAAAGCACGTGAAATATTTGGTTCGGGGTGCCGTCCAGGCAGATGCAAATCTCCGCCCCTTTGTTCGTGTTGTAGGCAACCCCACCGTTCATGCGATGCACCGCGGTGATCGGGATGGGACGAGCCAATCGACCGAACGTCTCGTGTCCACGCAGGTGGTGACGCAGACGCGTGTATCGCTCCTTCACCTCCACCAAGTGCGGTGGGTCCTGAGTCGTCGAGAGCACCCAAAGATTGATGACGATTAAGATTAAAAATGCAATCATCTTCTATTGTATACAAAGATAAATTTACTATAAAATTGCGAGACCTCGTTGTCCCCTCCGATGGGTTCCCACGCGTGCAATCTAAATCCTAAACGTTCGAGGTGAGTGACCAAGAGGTCTTTGTACGCCACGGGCTCACTCATCGGCCCGCGCTCCGTGTAGTACGGGGTGTCCGCGAGGTACACGAAGAGTTTTTCCCCGAACCCACCGTACCCAGCCTCACCCTGCTTCGTCATGAAGAAACTCCCGTCCGCCATCTTGAGGGGTGTCCGTCGCAACACCCTGTCGCTGTCTGGAATCACACCCACCAAACGCGTGCCGAGTCGGGCCCGGTCACGGATTCCGCGAAGGCTCTTGTGGAAGAGGTCCTCCGTCGCGAACACGTATTGCAAAGAGAAATTGTAACAGATGACGTCGAACTTTCTCTTCGGACACGCCTGGATGTCACCGTGATAGAAATTCACGCTGAGATTCAAACTCTTCGCCCGCCGCTTCGCCTCCTCCAGAGCCGTGGCCTCCGGGTCACACATGTTCACCCTCGCCCCCACCTGCGCCCACTTTTGGAGGTCCCCACCGAATCCCGCACCCACGTCCAAGACGTGTTCGTCCCTTCGGGTGACCTCGCGTATGAGGGCACGCTTGACATCGTTGTGAAATTTACGCACCCCCTCCATTTGTCAAGGTGGGGAGGGTCACCCCTACCTTAAGGCAATTTTTATTCTTTTTTTACAGTATGAGTCTCGAAGATTTCATCAAGGCTTGTGCTATCTTAGGGGAAGGCATAGTGTTGAGTCATCACTACATATGGAGAAGGAGGGGTTGATCAATTTTTTATTTTTATGGGTGGACAAACATTAGTAAGGGAGGACAAAAATTCGACTGTTCGATCATGTCAAGGAAATTCCCCCAAAAAATGATCGACGTCACACCATGGAGTGCTGCAGCCTGCGCAAGGAGAGAAACACGGCCGCGGCGCGAGGGGACGTGTGCTCCTTCGCCAACGCGTGCGTCGTCGATGGTTTGTGTGACGAGTGCGCTTTCACGGCGATCGACGACGCGGTGGAGATGTGTGGGAGAGATCCAGATCTCGGATCCCAAAGGACAGCCTGTCTAGAGATACTGAAAACCTGTCGACGCGATCTGCTCGCCTTCGACTTCGCGAGCCCTAATAACCCCGACGAGGGCACCTTCGATCTCTACTTGGGGTGGGCCCTCGAGAGCAAGTGCCCACACGTCCTCGACTGGCTTTTGGAGCACAGACCGAAGCACCGAACGACGAGCAACCGAAAGATGGTGGAAATCATAGTAGATTTGGATTTCGTCTCGAAAGACGTGGAACGGGCGAGGTGGGACACCTACGCGTGTTTGGACGTCCTGGCAAAATATATGCACGTGCCCATGTCCACGAAGATCCTCCAAGAGGCGGCCTACCAGGGTCACGAGGAATTTTTTAGGTGGGTCATGGACAACAAACACGAAAACATGTGGAAGAGGAGGGAATACACCGAGACCGCCTTCACAATGGGTCACCTCGACCTCGTGCGCACACTCGCGTGTAAAGCGGGCGTCCCGTTCTACCCCCACGAGATGAAAACGGAAAACGTGGTCCAAGCGCCCTCGGAGACGAGGAGGGAATATCGAAAGCGAAAATTGTTCGTCAACATCATGCGTAGATTTGCAGCGCTTTGTTAATAATTATTTCTCTTGGTATTACAGGAAGCATGGTCTACACCGTCGATCTCTTGGGAGACGCAAACTTGCGAGTTCGAGACCTGACTATCACGCGGAACACGTACCTCGCGAACGTCGTGGTCGACGCCTCCGCCGACCTTCAATCCGTGACGACGTCGGGGTCGACGACCACGAATTCTGTCGAAATCACGAGCGCGCAATCTTCCACGTCGAAACTCACCGGGGCTCTCAAAGTCACCGGGGGTGTGGGCGTGCAGGGAAACGTCCACGTCGGAAGCAACCTCTTCGTCGACTCCAACCTCGAGGTCGGGACCGCCAACCTCTTCGTGGACGCGACCAGTGGCAACGTCGGCATCGGGACGCCGGATCCAGACCTTAACCTACACGTCATGGGGGCCATTAAAACTCAAAATGATGGGACATGGATACCCCAAATTCAATTTTCATCGGGTACTAATAACACGAATGGGTGGTTAGTTCGAGCAAATGTATCCGATTCGTATGCAGGAAATTTTACTATTGATCGACAGGATAATTCTGTTACTCCTAGTAAATTTGTGATCAAGAACAACGGCAACGTCGGCATCGGGACGACGAATCCG
>Ga0213864_10000116_pt1 | contig 33021 bp, 41 predicted proteins | sample PICome_5_FD_160078 | JGI IMG/M metagenome (GOLD analysis project Ga0213864, IMG submission 160078) | Coastal seawater microbial communities near Pivers Island, North Carolina, United States - PICO247 | ecosystem: Environmental > Aquatic > Marine > Coastal | place: USA: North Carolina... | reverse complement strand
AATCGCTGTATCGTTTCCTAGAGATGGACGAGGAACTCATTCCGATCTCGTCTTTCGACATGCTAATGGAGACCTCGGTTGATCAAATCTACTACGACAAGCGTGAGGTCGACATCCAACCGCAATTTACTCAACCAGAACTCGCGGTCGCGGCACTCTCGAGGAAGACATTCGCCACGCCTCCGGAAGCAGGAACCAACGCCCTGCAGGCTACCCTTGAGCAGATGACCCCACAATTCGCTAGAGTATTCTCGAGGATCATCGAGGGAGCGAAGATCGAGACGGTAGCCCGGGAGGAAGGAATCAGTGAGTCCGCGGTGCAGGGTATCGTCCGCTCCGGCAGAATCCGCCTTCGCGCCAACACGTTAGCAGCAGCAAACGAAATGAAAGTGCCTCGGGCAACCCTTCCCGACGGCAGGAGGGTCTACAAAGGAGGAGGGAGACCAGACTTATCGGGTGGCGCAGTCGAGCCGATGGTGATGATGGACCAGATCCGGAACGACGAAGGTGCGCCGTCCAAGGTGACCTTTGCCGAAGTGCAAACTGCAGCAGACCAGATGTTCAAGCTCGATCAGGCAGGGACAAAGCAACTGGTCAAAGACTACGTGCGCAATGGCGGAATGCTGGTCGCAGACATCCCGACCGCATTGAAGGGAGTCATCGGGGAGGCAAAAGCGGAACAATACTTAAAGATGCTCATGGTGGCAGCTTCCAAACGTGAGCTAGGACGCAAAATTACGGCAGGCGAAACAAACTCCTTCGAGGACCGCATGGAACTAGCTGGACTTGCGCTCGGATACCGTGAACTCGGAACGGAGGATGCCAGGGCATTGGCAATACGGCGAGACGCCAACATGTCTCCCGGGGAACGTCACGCACAACATATCGGTGAGGCGATGTTCCTGCCAGACCCGCGAACACGCCGGCGCCTCAAGAAAGCGAAAAACGCAGGGGAGCGGGAGGCAATCATGCGCGAATGGGTCAAGCGCATCGACGGCATCAAGCAAACGCTCAAGGACCGGCAGATTGACGTCGACCAGATCCTCGCAGATTACCGCAAGAAGCAGCAAGCGATGCAACCGTTGCCGCAACATGCGCAGGAAGAGATCAAGAAAGCGGATCCCAGAACTAAGGAGATCATCGGAGTTCTCCGCAGCGGATCCACATGGGAAGTTGCGGCTCGAGTGACTGGTTTATCGGAGGCGGACGTCAAAACTCGCTACAAAGCATTTCTCGCCGCAGTCCATAACGCCGGTCAAACCGCAGCGAAGAAATTCGAGGAAGCTGCACTCTCTGCCGCCAGTGCAAAGGGTGACGAGTTTTTCTACGCAACGTCGATCGGCTTGCCTTCCCTTGATGAGATTGATTCCCGGGGCAAAGCCCCTAAGAGAAAGAGGAAGCGCAGGAAGCAGAAGAAGCAAGACAAGCAACCGGAAGCCGAAGAGGACAAGGTATTGCCATACGCGAGCAGGTTCCCACGCGAGGAAGGGCAACTTGACCTCAATGACCCGCTCGCCGTCAAGCGCATCATGGACGAGTTCCTGCAAGCTCGAGGCACCGCATTCGACGTCGTTCACGAATACTGGAAAGCGAGCATTCTCTCTGGATTCCAGACGCAAGCAGTCAACATCGGATCTGGCGTCATGTTTGGACTCACCGACATGACACTGCGCAAGGCATTCGAGGGAGGCTTGAATGACTCTCTGAATTTCCTCGGCCTGGGAGTGAAAGACGGTCCCACTCTTTCCGAAGCCTTGCACATGTGGAAGCAAACAAAGCCTGCCCTGCAAAGGGCAGCGAGAAATGCCGTGCGTAGTTGGCAACTCGAGGATCGCGTCCTCGAGACAGAGGTGATGGGCAGAGTAACGCAGATGGGATTCAATGGGATGAAAGCTGACAAGTTCGCGCCGGCAATGCGCGGCAAGTTCGGCAAGATCATGCGGTCGATCAGCTTCCGCGGGATGACTGCAGCGGACGAATTCATCAAGAGCTTTTGGGGAACGCTCGAGGCAGCAGCGCAAGCGCATCGCATTGTGGCAAAAGAGCAAAAGGCAGGAAATGTAAAAGCACTACGAACCGAGCAACTGCTGCAAGAAGCTCGAGCGGCAAATAAGCAACTCTCTCGGCAACAAGCAGAGTCGATTGCACAAGCAGAATCGGCAGGCGAAGCCTATCAGGGCAGAATTGACCATTATCTCAAGCACGGGTCACCCGCATGGTCTGCCGCCATGGACAAGGCGCATGAACTCACCTTCCAGACGCAGATCGGATCGGAGAACAGAACCTTCGATCGGGTAATAGACCCGGCAGCAATGTGGCTCAAGGACATCAAGGCAGGAAAATACGGCAGCTTGGCAAAAGGCAGTGCCTTCTTTATTCCATTTGTGGACACTCCTACGAACATCTTGAAGAGCGGACTGCGAATGACTCCGCTTGGACTGCTCGAAACCATAAGCGACATGTCCCGTGAAGTCGCAGCACAAGCGAAGGCTCCAAAAACCAAGACCGGCGAACGAGTCGGCGCCGGAGACATCTATAATCAAGCTCGGGCCTTGAAAGACATCACAAATCAGACGTTCGGCTGGATGATCTATTTCGCCATGAGCGAACTGCTCAAGAGCGACGAAGACGACGAGTGGGGGCGCCCAAGCATCACAGGCTCGATGCCCTACAAAGGCACAAAACGCAGCGAGCGGGATCTTGCTTACCGGGTGATGCCTCCAATGTCGATCCGATTCGGCAACAAGATATTCAGCTACCGGAGGCTGGACCCATTCGCAACATGGTTTGCCACATCGATTGACCTGCTCCGCTCGATTGATGAAAGCGAGAATGGATGGGATGCGTTTAGCCGATTTGTCGCCCACACCGCGGCCGGCGTAAAAGAAAAATCTTACCTCCAGGGGATCTCGGACATCATGAATGCCGTAGAGGATCCGGACTATTGGGGCAGCAGGTGGGCAGCAAACATCACATCAGCAGCAGTTCCCAACCTGATTCGTCAACCAATCCGGCAGGTTGATCCGTTTATTCGAGACTCAAAATTACCGGCCGGGATGGGAACGCTCGAGGAGTTGTTCGTCCGCACGGCTCGAGGCATCGTGCCACAGGTTGGTCCGATAAAGACTGACGTATGGGGCAATCCCACCATGCGTTACGATGGCAAAGCGATCGGCGGACCCCTCACTGATGCCCTTTACCGCATACTCATGCCGATCCACACCGAATTGGAGGCAGAGGTAAATCCGGTTGATGCTTACATCGCAGCATGGAACAGGATCAATCCAGCCGAGAAGTGGGCGCCTACCGCACCCTCGAGGACTATCACCGTCACCAGAAACGGCAAGACGGCTAAGATCGACCTGACGCCAGAAGAGTATAACACCGAATATGCTAATCTGATCGGACAAGCCGCGGCACAGGTGCTTGGAGATGACTGGGATTACACTAACCCGACCGCGGCCGGCATTGAGCGCATCGACAAAACGCTGAAAAAGGCTAGGTCGGTGTATCGAGGAGTGATGATCAAGAAGCACCAAGCTGAGCTACTGCGACAATGGCAGGCCCAATAATCATTCTCCGTAGTAATACCCTTTGAGATGCGAGTCCAAATCGGACCTATCGGTGTCATTGACCTTGTAAGGAAGTGGCTCCAGGTCGCTCAAGGTTGCTGCAAGTGAGTCCTCAAGAGGCTCTTTTAAGGTAGCAGACCTGTTTGCTGCCGACTGCCGTATCGATTCGATCTGACCGTCTATAAACTCATTCAACTCTGCTGGATCTCGCCGCAACTTTGATACCATTGCGGGAGCTAGGGTGGCTTGCAGGTGTCTGACTATTTGTGTGTGTTCCATTATCTCCAGTGGTTTAAGGCTACGCTTTCTTCGATCTTCATGTTGTCGACCTTGCACTGATATGTGCAAGGTTCTTTACGCCAATCAATTTGCCGTTGTTCAGCAGTTTTTTTGAAGTTGTTTCGGGTGTCCTTGTCAGAGAGGCAGTGTTTACAGGCAGCAGCAGGCATCGGTTGATTGAGCCTGACGCAGTAAAAATTACGAAGCGGATCAAGTTTAGTTCTTTTGTGGCTCGCCACTGACTCAAAGTCCCCCTCGAGCAGCGAGGCATGTATGCTCTCGGCGTCTTCCCATGCGTCATCCTCGGCACTTTGTTGCGGAGTCTCATGGTCTGCACTCCGACGCAGCCGAGGCTCAATCTCGCCCACCGAATCCATAAATTTGCCCGGAAATCCGACTCCTTCAACCCATGCGTCTAAATCAGAGAGGACACTGGCAGGGTCCGCTACAAGATCATCAAAATTAACCACCCTGACGTCAGGCTTGTGACCTACTATCCATCGTGCCGCTTGCTGGTGGACTTTTATAAACATCTCGGGCGAGTGGACCGTCCCGGCATTATCAAATTTTCGCTTCAGTCGCTCTTGGCTTTTGGCAACTGAGTGCGGATCGCGGACCATGTAAAGCACGCGGGAAATAGCCTCGGGATTGGAGTTTGCCAAACCCTGCGAGACGATCTTCGCACCCTCTAGTTCTGTCGGGCGACTGTCGTATCGACTACATCCTCGAACCGTCCACGGGCATTCCCAAAAACCATTCGGGTTGAGGTCTTTGTATTTTACGTCGTTCCACCCAGGCTCGGCCTTGTCTTTGATGTAAAAATCAATCGGGCGCATGTTTCTCTTCATCTGCTCAAGCCGCTCCTCTTGAGGGAACTTGACACCATGAAATTTGTCCTCCCCGACTACTTTGCGGAGGATTGAGGACATGAGACTTGTGCCGCTTCTTGGGCATCCGGATATAACTATCATAGCTTAAGGTGGGTTGTCGTAGTCCCAAGGCAACACAGGATTAGCAACCCATGAAATGGTTCTACCGCTGGTCAGTGTTACGCTGCCGAACATGATTGGCGTCAATCTGCTGCTTGTCGCCTGAGAAAATAGCGATGCAGGTGCCGGTGAATAGCTGCTGACGTTGACTGTTGTCAGGTTTGTTGTAGGGGTGCCGTAAAACGTGAATCCGGCGACCTGTAAATAAAAGGTGAATGCGCTTGGCGTGTTGGTTTTTTTTAGCTTGATCGCAGGATTAACAAAGCCTTTACCTGCGCCGCCGACTGCAAGATTGACTTTGCCTGTAGTTGTCGTGCTGTTTATCCAGTTTTGATACCCAGCAAAAGTGTAGATCGGATACCCGTAAAACGTGCTGACAATCGAGTCGCCTTGGTAGCCAGTGCCGCAGACCGGCTTAGTCTGCCCCGATGACGTCCATGTGAAGCCCATCCAATCCCATGGGTAAGTGCCGCCGGTGACCGTGACATCGAGATAAAACGGGAAATTAGGGCAGGAAGTGCAGCAGACGCATGTATCCAAAAAGTCAGGAGCAAGCTGCATTTTTGCTTCGAAGCTCATGTCACCACCCTAATATCTGACTCACTGCAATAGACAATGCGACACGGCCCCGTCTCGGTCGCGGTGACTGAGCCATCACCACTATCGGTCGTCGCCCATGTCATGTAATAGACGCCTGTTGACCACAACGTGCCGCTCCAACTGGGGATTGTGTCGGTCGGGATGCTGCCCGTTGCATAAACCTCAAATTCAGCAGCAGTCGTCATCCAGTCGGATGCTTCTACAGCGTCATCCACCGCTTCATACTCCAGTTTAACGACGACCAGATCGCCGTCAGTGTAAGCAACGCCGGCAGCAGCAAGAACAGCAGGCACTCCGTTAAAGGTCGAGCCAACCGTCGTGTCGGTCATCGTTCCGGCGTTTTGGGTTAGCTTGCCTGCCTCTAGCACACTAACGGCAAGGGGTTCAGCTACAGGTAAATCCACTCCCCCTCCCTCCCCGTAGGTGGCGTGCCATCTCTTTGGAACCGTGTTATGCGGACCCGAAACAACACGCTCGTCTATTGACTGCTGCAAGCGGGGTGTCGGTCTTTTATCAAGGGGTTCCATCAGTGTGCGACAATGCGAACGGTTTTACGTACCCAAATATTACCCTTCCATTTTTCAATTGAGTCTGACAAGACGAACTCAGTGCCACCAGAAATCCAACCAAGGTAAGTCGTTGCCGATGGCACCGAAGCCGAAACCACGACAGCAAGGTCAGGAATTGCGCGAGAAGTGCCGGGGTTAAAAAGGTTAATCTGGTCGTGCAGGGTGTTACCCAAATCTCTCCAGGGTTGAGCAATCTGCGAGCGCAGCGGAACACCGTTTACGTCCACAGCGTTATTGATCGACTGGATATTGGAAATGAAACTCTGTGGACTCAGGAGAGCTACTATAGCGGGGTTTGTTGTGAACGAGTAGCTCACCCTTGCTTTTACCGTCAGTGGCAACTCTACGCGATAGCGATAAATCGGTGGGAATGTGTAAGCTACCGTCTCAAAGTGGTCGTAATCTTCTGGGATGTTCGATGTAATGATAGTCACCTTTTTCATTTTGCACGCCGCTTGATCCATGCGAACCCCAACCACTTCTTCGGAATCGTAGGTGTCTCCGACTGCTGGCAAAACAGGAGAGTTGCCGTCGTAGAACTGATGGTGAGTCTCAGTAGCCCCTAGAATAGCGTCATCGATCTGGATTTCCTTGAAGACAGTCGTGGGGACCGGCACCGTCTCAATAGAGTAACGCTTTAGTGTCGAGCAATGATATGCCTCGCTCGAGGCCCTGTAGACCTGCTCGTTATTGTAGGTGGTATCAGGCAAGGCATACCCGTCTGCGCCGACCCAAGTGGTCCGATTGATGAAGCATAGTTCGGGATGCAGTTCCTTGGTTGTGCGCTGACTATTCGTCAAATTCGCCGTCACAATGCGCACCCGCTTTAGCTGGTCACAAAGATAAGCCGACTCACTCACTGCAACAACGGTGTCGGCGTTGTAGGTGTCCCCAATAGCCGGGGCATTGTATGTGTCTGGCTGGATGCGTTCGTAGACGGTCGTCGAGCAAAACTCCTTATCGTCCTGCTCCAGCACCACCTCGGGAGAAGGAACCGTGGCAACCGTAATGCTTTGCTTCAAAAGCTGGTCACACAAGTATGGAGCAGAGTCCAAGGCAATGACGGTCCCCCCTTGATAGGAGCCACCAATAGCAGGCAAACTTAATGCGGCTCCCTTAACGACCTTAGTATATGTCGTTTTTGAGCAAAAATTCGCATCTTCAGTTTCCGTTTCTATTTCTGGTGAGGGAATTGTGGCGACTTCGTAGGTGACACGACGCAAGGTGTCGCACTTGTAGGGGTCTACCCTAACGGCAATGACGGTCCCCGCGTAAGCAGAGTCTCCCACGGCATAGCTTAATGCAGTTGCAGTGAGATCGACAAAGCTATGGGAGGTTACCTCACACAGGTCTCGATCCGGTCGAGCGGATTCCTTAACTACCGAAGGCACCGTGGCTGAGATGATGGTAGTTCTAATTAACGAATCACAGAGATATGGGTCTGAGTCCACTCCGATGACCCACTCGCTTCCATAAACATCACCAATTTCTGGAAGGGGAGTCGTTGCTAATTCAGCAGCAGTTACCACCTGAGTATTCCGGTATGCTTCACAAAAATCGTTGTCTTCAATTTCTGTGCGGATGACAGGGGCCGGGAATGTCGGAGCAACTGTATAGGTGACTCTTTGTAAAGTGTCGCACTTGTAAGGATCGACGGACACTTCGATGATAGTCCCACCCAACGCAACGTCACCAACCGCATGCCCTACGCCAGTAGCCACTAAGTCGATAAAAGAGACAACAGATACCTCGCAAAAATCATTGTCTTTGCGAGTGCTTGTTTTTACCACCGAAGGCACCGTGGCTGAGATGACGGTAGTCCTTACTAAGGAGTCGCAAAGATAAGGAGAAGAGTCCACCCCGATGACCCATTCGCTCCCATAAACATCACCAATTGCTGGAAGGGGTGATGCGACTAATTCGTCAGCGGTTAGTATTTGCGTATTTCGGTATGCTTCACAAAAATCATTGTCTTCAATCTCCGTACGAATTACAGGGGCAGGGAAAGGTGCTACCGTTATTGTGACTCTTTGCAATTCTGCGCATTTGTAGGGTTCACTATTAAACGCAATGACTTTAGTTCCCGGAATAGGCGCATAATCATCACCTAAATCGATGCTCGCTACATTGCTGGCTAAGTCGACATAACTAACTGTCGTTACTTCGCAAAAATCATTGTCCTCTTTAGTAGATGTCTGAAGCGGCGAGGGAAGCTCGCTTGTTTGTATTTCTATGGTGGAAAATTTATCACATTTTCGGGGAGAGGAACTTGCGCCCACAACATACAAACCACTCCCGTAGGAGTCACCTAGTGCCGGAAGTGTTACATTTTCCGTAAGGTCAACCCATGTTTCGGTAGTTATTTCGCAAAACGTGGCATCATCACTGATAGTAGTCGCCACAGGAGATGGGACCAAAACAGTGTCAATTCGGATTTGCAACTCTCCGGCGCATTTAGTTTGCTGGGAGGTTGCGTCGAGAACAATGCGCCCTGAATAGGTGTCACCCGTTTCGGGCAAGACATATGTGCCGTCAGCATTTTTCCACTCGTAACGAGTCAAACTGCACCACGCCTGATCGGGAAGAATGCTTACCTTGATGCACTCAGCATCCTCGCCAGTAATAACACGCAGTTTTTTGACACAGCAATGCTCCTCGACAATTTCCGCGTTGAGGACGGGATTGCCCTCATAGGTGCTACCAATTGCAGGCAGCGGAGTCGAAGCTGGCACCACCTGATTATATTCGTAGATGGTGCCATAATCGTCATCGGTCTGCTCAGAGGCTTTAAGGTAGCCGGGGAGCCTACCGTATTTCGCCGTAACACGACCAAAGCAGGTGTTTTCCGCTTCGAAAGTCGGAGGCTCGATCAAGACAAGCCCCAGGCTGGTAAAATCAAGATCGCCACCCTGATTGATTGGGATTGCACTTCCGCATTGCGGAGGTGCGTAATCCTCGAGCTTCGAGTCATACGTCCATGTGACTATTGGATATTGATTGCCACTGTCCTGGCACTCGTAGGTCACCTCGAATCCGAATTTTGCCTGCTGCGCGAGATCGGCTACGTCATGGTAGACCCTCACCACCGATGCTTTGGCGCCGTCCTTCGAGAGCTTTTCGCTCACCAGCAATGCATTTGGGTAGCAGGGATGAGGAGAGCATTGCGGCTTCCGGGCGTAGCACTCCGGATTCACAATGTCGATCTGCTCGGTGATCCGGCGTGAATCATCAAAATACGGGAAATCAGTTTCGGTGACATCCCCCAACAGATCATCGGTCGAGAAATCATCACAGGCATCCTCGAGTTTGCCGTAGTCTACCTCGTAGACTTTGATCCAGTTTACGTGATGATCGTCACCCCCCGTCATCCACGCATCGATCAGTTCAAGGTATGGGCAACACGGGTGAGTGGAGCCGATCCGAAACTCCTCGGGGATGTTGGGATTGCAGACGGTGACAGAGGTGACAGAGGTTGTGTAACCCGTCGTGCCGGCGTCAGAGAAAAGTGTCGTCCCATTTTTCGCATCAATGAAAATCTGATCACCTTTAGCAAATACCTTGACCTGCTCGAAAAAATCATTTTCATCACAGAAGCACTTCACTTGCTCCGCAACCGCGGCAGCGACTTCCGCCGCGGTTGCATTCTGCTTGATTTGAACCACGCCGAATGCTGGAGGCTCAACCGGCGCCACATCCCCCCACGGGTCTACGTCGAGATAGATGCGGAATGTGTCAGTGCCATTATTTAGCTCAAAATACAACCCGTTCTGGTTGCCGGCTACATCAGGACTGACGTCGATGCCGGTGCGGTCTTCGGTGATGACCAACAAAGGGCAACTACCAAAACAATCCGCAGGGACGGTAGCCGTCTCATACCATACCTGCGCAATCGGGGTCTTCGAGGACGAGTAGTTAATCGCCGGCCGGTCCCGTAACGCCTGGGCGATGTCTGCGTAGCTTTGAGCCATTACCTAGATCCTTGGTCCGTATCGGTGACCACTGCGCGACTGGGGGCGATTATCCCGTGCGATCTGCAGGGCTATGTCATATTGACGAGCGATCTCGCCAATTGCGTTGTCGTTTCTAAAATACGGGACTCGTGTCCACCGTTGGCGAGCAATCGGCATGAAGATACTCTCCACAAACTGATTCGGGATCGGCAGTTGGATCCCGGGATCGGCAGGCGGATTAGCAACATCATCAGGATCGTAAACATCAGCACACGAATACCGGGGAGGTTCAATCTTGGCGCGATACTGAATGACCATCGGGCGATCTGGCATGGGTGCTATTCTCATGCGAAGCTCGGGTTCTGCCATACTGAGGTCTTCCCGCATGTAGGTGTCCACGAAATACGCTTGAGGTTGATATGCCGTGGTCCCTTTTGATGAGCGGCGCCGGCGCTGCCCCCTCCAAAAACCACGACCGTAGTCACCGTATCCATCCTCGTAATTCCAGTAGCGAATAGCTTGGATCCCATCAACTGGAGCCAATTCATAGCGATCCGCCACCGTCACGGGAGCGATGACCTCGAGAACATCAGCGTCCAGGGTCAACGAATCGCAGTAAACCGTAGCTGCAACATTCGACCCGGCGCCGGCGATGAGTGGGTTCAAGAGGGTCGCGGTATTGGTGTTTGAGTCATATTCAAGGATTTCGTTCCAATCGTCGTGACCCGAGATGGAAATACTGCACCCCTCCATCCAGTCTTCCCAATCAATAGGATTAACCGTGACTGATCGGCCGGAGGCTGGAACAGTCGTCAATTCGATGCTCTTCGGGGCATGCACCTCAACTGCCTTACTCCGGCGAAATGCGTAAAGTGGACCCAAACTGGCAAATTCCTGCATTGCCGCAGTCAATGCGTCAGCAGCAACTTTGCACAGGTCCGAATAACAATCATCGGCCGGAGGGAATCCCCGCTGCTCCTTTTTTAAGTAGAGGTAAAGATCCTCCACTGCCTGTCTAACCGTGGAGATCATTCACCCTCCTATGCAGCCACCGTTTTTTTTGCTCGCTTTTTGCGAGGTTTCTTCCCTTTCTCGAGGTCGATGCGCTCTTTGCCTCGCTCAATGTCCTCGAGAGGAACACCTTTTACCGTCGGCTTGACGGTGGGAGCCGGTCCCATCTCAACCTCGATATGAAGAGGGTAAAGTAATGGTTGCCCCAAGATGTCCTTAGACAGATCGCAGACTCCGCTGCGGTCACTGCGTTGTTGCCAAACGCTCAGAGGGACTCGCAACACATGCATGTATCGAGCCTTGTCCCACTGGAACACATACTTCCGCATTCCCACTCCAGAGAACTCAAACGTGCTGCTTGCCCCCGTGTCGGGACTCAGAACTAACACAGTCGGTTCCCCCGGTTTGCCGTATTTAGCGAGAGACTTGGAATCAACGAGGATAGGAAGATGCATGATGTTTAAAAAGAGTGAGCGGGGAAGGAGAGGAAAGAAACAAACTCTCCTCCCCCGCTTGGTTGTGCCTGATGTGCGAATCAGTCAGTTTACAGCGCAGGAACCTCAAGGCCCTGATGTTGGATTGCGTGTTCGAGCAACCCGTAGTTGTGGGTTTTGCCGTCAGTCCTGACACAAGGTGCCTGACCGAAGATGCACTGGTAGCCGGCGCCTTTCACGAAGCCATAATCACGATCTTGCGTGATGTAGACTTCGGACGAACCGTAGCCCCTCACGGCTGCACCACGACCAAACATGAACGTATGTCCGACCGGAACACCGTTGGCATTCGCAGGGATGATATAGGAATCCGCTGCGAAGTCATCGGTGTAGACGAAGTTGGCATCAGTGTTTCCACCGCCAACACCACCCGGCCCAGGAGTTCCACCACCCCAACCGTCACCGGTCGCGTCGATGTTACCCACAACGGCGAGCCCTTTGCCGGAGGTTCCTGCACCCGCGGGGGACAGGATCTGGTCGAGAAGGATCTCGTTGCCGTCGTTTCCGGTGCCGACGTAGCTGACGAAGCCAACCTCACCGTCCGGAGTGATGATCCACGCATAGTAACGAGCGGTATCCGGCGCGGCCGGTTGCCCCTCATACCACTGGTAGTCATAACCGGGGAACCACTCGTAGTAACGATGGAACGTGTTGGTAGCACTCGACTTCAGCTTGGTGTCGCCGGCCGCGGAGTCCGCGGAGAATGCGACTTTCAGTAGTGCGCGAGGTGCAGTCGGGTCGCTCAACTTATCATCCCAATCGGGATCGACAGTCAGATGCTCGAAGAGCGCAAGACCCTGCCAGTCAACCAGTCGACCACTAAAGGTAGGGTTCTGGTCGCTGCGCGACTGTGCGTTCAGCAAAGCATTTTGGAAGGATGTGCTGTTGCGGATACCCTCCATTGCGACGTCCGAAGCATAAACCACAAAGGTATGCACCGGCGATCCATGCTTGTTCTTCTGAATCGATATAGGCTTCGCTCCAAGACGCTGCAATTGAGGCTTTGCGATCGGGAGGAATCCCGGCTGCAGAGTATCGATTGAGGTCAACTCGTCGCGTGATTTGCGATTGTTCGGACGAATGATGTTGCCGTTCGCTTTGCGAATCAGAGACAGCTTCATGTCGTAGCTGCGCTGGCGACCCAGTTTCTTCCGCAACTTTTTAATTGCGTGAGAATGGACGTCGCCGCCTGCTGCCATGAATTTGGTCTTTTTCTGATTCAATTCAAACGCATCCCTCCAGTAGTCCACGATGCAGTCGTAGGTGGTGTATTCCACCGTCGAGGTATTTCCGGTAAGCTCTTGCTCACCACGGACACCCGGTCCTGCAACGTCACTTTGAACAGTGAACGTCATCTTGTCTCCGGCAGCTTTGCGGAAGTCGTTTTTCCGAAGAAAAACAGCATTCGGCGTACTGCCACTCCGGCCGATCGAGCCTTCAAACATTGTGAAGTCATCGTATTGAGCGGCCCCATCTTCGAGCATCTTGGCATACAGTCTGCCCTTTGCGTCCGGAGCGGACGACAAAGCATCGGCAAGCTGCATGACATTTGCATTGGCATTGTATGTTCCAGCCATTGTTATTGTCTCCTGTTTGGGTTGTTTGTATTGCGTTACGCAACGCTCATCTCCCGACGAGTCAGTTCCTCGAGGATGGATTCAGCATCGACTTCGCCGGCTTCGATCTTTGCCATGGCGTCTTCCGCGGAGAGAACCGGCATACCATTCCCGCCAGTTGCCACCTGTCCCGGTGGGCGAGCGGGGGGCGCCTTGCCTTGGTTGGCGTAGGTCGTCTCTTGCGTAGTTGCGGTTGGCTTTGCTCCTCCGATTCGCTCGTTGACCGTCTCCGCTAATCGGAGCGGCCAGTCAGGCTTGTCGAAGAAATCAGGATCAGTTGCCTCCCGGTATGCACGCTCACGGATAGCCTCCTCAAAGAATGTGCTCTCTTCATCGAGCAGGTCGGGATATTGGTCCCGTGCCTTGTCGATGTAAGTCGCCTCTTCTTGAGCTAGTTGTTCCTGCGATTGCGCCTGCGCTTCTGCCTGTTGTTTGGCGACAAATGCTTCGAGCCGAAGCTCGGCAATTTGATCACCTATTTCGATCGCTTTATCTGTCTCGAATTCTGAAAGCGCAGTTTTACGCTCCTCAACCAACTGGTCGATTCGAGATTGGATTTCAGCTACCGCTTCTGGCAGTTCCTCCGCTACAGTCTCCTCAGACTCGCTATCCTCCGCATCTGATCCTTCAGCCGTCTCGGTCGAGGACTGCGCAGATTGTCTGTTAAGTCCGTAGACGTCGGCTAACGCTTCCGCGAGATTCTCATATACCCCGTCTCTAACCAGAGTAACTGCAGTTGCAGTCTTCTTGCGATCTTCGACAGGCAGGCTCTTGAGACTCACGCGGGTCGGGCCGCTTTCAGTCGCTTCAGCTTCCGGAGGTTCTTCACCTTCTTCGGCCTGGGACTGAGTGTCTGCTTCTTCTGCGTTGCGTGGTTGATCTTCTGCCGGTGCTTCCTCACCCAAAATGCGAGCGATTGCAGCAGGATCACCAGACGCCAAAGCGTCAAGATCCTCGGCCGATAGATCATCGAGGACGTCCGACCCTAACTGGTCCAGTGGATCAGTTGGAGGTGCGTCCTCGGGCTTCCCTTCGTCAACAAGGACGGGCAGTTGCTCACTAGCCTCCGCTGCTTCGGTAGGGACCGTCTCTTCTGGTGGCAGTTGTTCACTTGCCTCCTCTGATGTGTGTGTTTCCACACACTAAAATCAGGGGACGTTTACACCATGGCACAAAAGTCAAGCAGCACTTGTGCTAAGTGGCCGATTTTATCCACTTTTATGATGTCCCTCAATGCCATGCGGGGGGAGCAGCGTGTTATGCTGCCGAATCTCTTCGGTCAAATCTTCGATCGCGGAAGCTAATTTGTTGTTGATCTCCCTATGCTCCCGTCGATCCTCTCTGCGCTCGATTCTATCGTCATCGAGCAGTTCTTTGATAAATTTTTGATGACTGGAGTCCTTTGAACGCAAGGTAGACAAAAATGAGTATACAAGCAAAAAAAGGGAGCCTATAACGAGGCCGGCTAATCCGTATTCGCCCCACTGAGAGGGGAGGGCTAGATTTGTCGCTATCATCGGTGTAAATCTTCGACCACTAAATATAAATGCAGAGTGGTTATCGACGTTGCTGAGAATGCTATTACTCGAAGAGCGGACTGCATTTCAATTGCTATACTCGGCAAGGCACCGGTCCACTCTAGTATACCGAAAGTCAAAGTCACCAAACCTATAATCGCCTCTCCAATCAGCATCCCCGCTAGAGCACGGGTCAATTTACGCGCACCGGACTTCAAAAAGCGGTGATGCCACCAAAATCTGAGGGCAACATAAATTGACAACCCGACAGTCAGGCCGCCCATGATCACAATCATCAAAGTTAGAGCGTCGACCGTCATCAGCTTCTGCAAAATTGGAAGTGCATCCCATCGGGGGTAGACCAATCTCCGCCCCACTCTGCGCCTTCGGCTTTCCAAATATCTACGATTTCTTGGGGCAAATCAGGATGGCTCCCATAGCCATTGAGGCGAGGAGAGATGTCGATTGCACATGCCCAACTATGTGTAGAGGGGCCACTGCCGCCGATTTTTAGTCGATCATTGTAGACGCCTGCTGTTACGTTTAGCTCATGCTTTTTGATAAACGCATCAGGCATCTGGAGCATCTTTGAGAGGCATCGATACATCGGCTTGTGGACCTTATTATGAGCATACAGCATCTCGATGATCGGACCTTCGGGCGAATAAAGCCGCATCGGCCGCGGGAGCTTCAGCAGCGACAGTTGGGAGTGGTCACCTCGAGCACCGTAGAACTCATCAAGCTCACTCTCGAGCGGCCACCTCAGACTCGGATCCTCGCTCTTTACGACCGGCGACGGGAGGGGTTTATCGCCCAGGAGCGCGCGTAATGCGGCACGGGTCTTATTCCCCATGATACCGTCCACGGCACCAACGTCCTGCCCCAACGCAGTCAAAGATAACTGCAGCATAGAGATAGCAAACCGATCAGGAAAACTCTTCATCGACGCTTGCGGTAAAATGGGCGCGGTTTCAAACTCCCCTTGTTTTGCGCTTCGACAAAGGGAGGTTTCACTTTTTTTGCGGACCCTTCGTCACCAATCGCGCCCAGGCAGCAGCAACGAGGCCGGCAAGAACAGTGATGTCTTCCCAGTTCAATCTCACGATCTCGATGATGCCATTAACCTCCTGCTTCGGAAGGTCGATGCCAAAACGACCTGCAACGAGGCCGGCCGCTGCAACAAGCAGCGAGATGTATGTTTTCTTGCCGTCGAGAAAGTCGCCTTTAAGAAGTTTTTCAATCATGGGTTTTATTGAGTTAGTTGGTTTATAGGTGATGATCATTGCGGTGATTCTGCCGGTGTTTGCATGGACTGCAAAAATTGAGCGAAGAGTGGCTGCAGATCCGGAGGTAGGATCTCGAGGAGTTGATTCGGGTCGGTGATTGCTTCGCGGATAATCGTGTCCGCATTATCAAAGTTAAGTGCCTTCAATGCCTGCAGGAAGAGATCCCGGCCGGCCGCTTTCTCATGCTCGGGCAACTGCGTGTATTGCATCAGCAGTTGGATGGCGACTTGGGAATTCTCGAGCTTCTCGGTGTTTTGCGCTTGAGTCATCAACAAACGAACATCCATCTCGAGATTGGCAATATCCTCGGGAGTGAGAGCAATGAGTTCCTGCGCCTCCCCTTCCCCGTGGACAAATGCCTCTTTTTGGTCGAATCGAGCGTAGGTGAGCTTGATTGCGTATCTCAAATCGCAGGTCAAAGACTTCTTCAAACAGTCGATCGGCTCTTTGAGGAGCGTAGCTGCCCTCGACATCATAGCTTGCACGCCGGTAGCCGTGTTGTTTTGAGGAAGGCTAGACATCTCGCCTTGAGAAGCACTGGAGATGCCTGTCCGCATTTGCCCAAACTGGATAGACATCTGCAAGAGTTCCATGGTCCGAGCATCCATGTCCGGAAGCTGCGCGATCTGGATGGCATCCTCGAGCTTCGCCCCTTCCTTCAGTTTCCATGTCTTCCCCGGTTCAAAAATGAACTTCGCATCCTCTTCCTCTTCCTCGAGGGAGTGAGGATCGTAAGCGATGATGGGGTTGGAGTGACACCGGTTGCGCCATGAAATCTGGTTAAACAAGTCGTCCGAATACTCTTGCAAGTAGCCGTAACGCTCGAACATGCCGCAACCGTAAAGCCTGCCGGAGACAGGGTAGATCCGGTGAATCGAAACAGGCAATGACCCATCCGGAGTAATGTTCGAGAGGTAGTCGCAGAACAGAATCGTCTCAGAGGCAGGGTTAAAGACGATATAGATGCGGCGGAGTTTGCCGTCACCGAATGGATCGCAGCGCACGTAACCCTCTACAAGATGGATTGGCAGATTGGCTCGACCCTGATCGTCAAAATAGTCATCACGCTCGACGTCCTCGTCTACCGCCCCCCTGGGCCTGCCAGACTCAACCATGTCAGACCCTTCCTCGACCGTGGTCCGAAGCGTCTCGTATTGCTCATGTGTCAGTTCGTATTGCCCCTTGGCATCCTGCAGACCCAAAGTGAACTGGTTGAAGAAATCGGTATGCACCAAGTCTAATTCTGGCGCAGTCGGGTCAAATGCGACGTCACGGTAGTAGAGGCATTTCGCCTCGAGGCCATTCTCGATGATAGTCGTTGCCTCCTCGTAAAGCATCTCGAAGGTGCCATTCTTCGGCAGGTCGAAATCAGGCGCCTTGGCCGCATAAATCCGCGGAGTCTTCGGAGTTTCAAACTCAGCACCTTCCTCGGCCGGCTGCATTCGCTCATCGACTATCTCATCAGTCGAGTAGACATATTCGCCACTCGGCAACACGAATGGTTCGCCGTTCACATGCAGCGCAAGGACGGCACGTTCAAAAGTGTCGGTCTCCGTGCGCCAGGTCGTCTTAATGAACGACTCCCCTAGCCCAGCAGCAAGATCAATCGCCTCGAGGTAAGTGTTCTCGAGGTTGTTCGTCTTGAGCTTAAAGGCGAAATGCTTTTGTAACTTCTCAGATAATTCCGCATCGCTGCGACCTTCCGGTTGCACCGCAAACCACGGTTTCCCGCCGAAAATGTCGTTCTTTGCTTGAGCAGACAGAAAATCCCTAAAGGCGCCGACGATATTAAGCGTGTCGTTGTTTCGCTCGAAGATGGTCTCGGCAACGTCAGGGTGCCGACTTTCTTTCTGCAATCGCCACGAAAAATCTTCACGCATCTGCTTTTCAGCAACCTCACGGATCTCCCGGTAGCTGTTCAGCGCACCGTGCAATGCCTCCCACCGGCTTTTGCAATGCTGGATCAACCACAACGCCTTCGAGTCGTTCAGACCGTCCTCGAGTGCAGTTTTCGATCGCTTTCTTCGCACCGATCCGGCTCGATTGAGCTTCTCAGCACGACGAGCTTGAATCTGCTGCTTTGATCCTAATATCTCCACAATCGGAAAACTCTCGCTCGGGCAAGGAAATGGCAAAAAAAAATCGCCCAGTTAGCCCCTAACTGCTCAATTTTCCAGTCGCGGAAATTGCGATGCGCAACACAGTGCGAAATGCAGCAAACTACCCTCTCGCTTCACTCGCCAGTCATCGCAGAACGCAAAGGAAGAGCCGATCGAGGCAAGGGGATCGAGCCAAAACAAGGACTCGAGATCAAAACCAACCAGAGTGGACCCACTTTGCTGCCATTCCAAGTCGCCGCAGCGCAACTCATGGTCGAAGACGCCTTTCACGGAGGCTCCCTCAACGCCGACGAAATGGGTCTCGGGAAAACAGCTGTCACAATAGCTGCCATCAACACTCTCAATCCACCGGAACCAGTCCTGATCGTTTCGCCGGCATCATTGGTCGAAAATTGGAAAAGAGAATGGACCACCTGGGCCTTGCCAGAACTACCACTACCTCTCTTCATCAACTACGAGAAACTCAGGAAGCTCGTGCAAACGTATTTCCCGGTCATCGTCTTCGATGAGTCGCACTACATAAAGAACAACGAGGCCCAAAGAACTCAAATAGCCCTCTCGCTCGAGGCTCGAGTCCGGTATTTTCTCACTGGCACCCCAATCCTCAACCGACCAGTCGAGATCTTTACCGCTATCAATGCAATCCGGCCGGGAGCATTCGGGTCATTCATCGATTTTACCAAGCGATACTGCAAGGGCCGATGGTGGAATGGCGAATGGATCGCGGAAGGCGCCACAAACCTCGACGAATTGCAGGACAAACTTTACGCAACATGCCTAATTCGACGCACTAAAGCAAAATGCCTCACTAACCTGCCGCCAAAGACGCAAGAAACCATCCGTATTACTCCAAACGACGAGACGAGACAAAAAATTTCAGAATACAAAGAAACAGCAGATCGTTACAAGCGAGACCTCAATGACCTTTACCGGCAGATCGCAAAATGCAAGATGATCGTCCACAAGAGACCACTTCTTTCGGACGCAAACAGGCTGCAAAACGAGGCTAACCGGAACTTACACCCGGCAAGGATCCTCGCCGCTGAAGCGAAGCTGCCAAGAGTCATCGCTCTAGTCGAGCAATTGCGCAAAAAGGGCGAACCAGTCGTGGTCTATTGCATCCACCAGCAGATCTACCGCACCCTCTACGCCCATTTCAAGGGAAGGAAGTTCCGAGTCGCCTCGATCAGTCAACAAACCAACCCGAAACAACGCCAGGAAGCCGTCGACAGGTTTCAAACAGGTGGCGCATTCATCTTCCTCGCAACCATCGGCACTGCCTCGAGCGGAGTCACACTCACTGCAGCACGCCACCTCATACTCGCAGAACTCGACTGGTCCCCCGGGAATATGCAACAGACCGAAGATCGAATCTGGCGAATCGGGCAAACAAAACCAGTGACCATCCACAGGTTCATCCTCGAGGACTCTCTGGATGAGGGGATGCTTGACCTTCTGGAACGCAAAGAGACGGTGATCGAGGAGGCGCTATGACTTCATGCCGGTGGTTTTTTCCGCTTATGTTCATCGTCGTCAAATCTCGAACAATCCGCAGGCCCTAAGTTTTTAACAAGTCGCATCGACATAGTTTCATCTGCTGAGATTTCCTTGAATCCCTCACTGGGTAGCCAAGCATCTTCTCCCCGTTCCAGATATTCGTGGTGGACTCCCAGATACCGTTCTAGCGCCACATCTCGTAGTGCATTTCTGGCTTCCCAATAAGCAGTCCAGAGGGACATTGACGATCTATGCTCTCGGTCTAGATTTGCAATAGCTTGGATTAACAGGTCGCTTTTCGGGTCGCTCATCATTGGTCGTTATTCTGAATATCCGCGAGCAACCTCGAGACCGCTCGCTTGAGCGCAGGCCACTCTTCCGGGGTCACGTCGATTTTCTGCGGTTTCACGTCCACATGCGCGGACTGCTGCTCAATCTCGACGTATTCGCCTGCTGCCTCGTCAACGATTGTGACGTGAGTGCATCGTTCGCTAAACAGCGACTCCTTGGGCGGAAGGACGGACAGCCGCGTTACCCGCACCGTGTAAGCAGAACTACCGCCTGCCTCGCTCCGCTCGTTGTCGATGGCCGCGCTCATGCGTTCGCTGCTTCACTCAACGAGAAAGCCTTATCGGGTCGCCCCAAGAACTCAATGCAGGAAACCTCTTGCCACGTGAAGGAATCCCCAGCGTAGAGTTTCAACAAGTTGTCCTTGTCGGGGCAATATCGTATCTGGACATCGCCCACCCATTCGAGGTTGTGATCCGGCTTAATTTCCGTTCCGTCCTCAAGATGACATCCGCATACGGTAAGGCGGCAGGTTTGCGGTGGTTGCGGGTATTGTGTCATTCCTCACTCATTAATGAGCATTTTTGGTTTCATTCGAGTAAATCCCGGTTCTCTGCGACATACTGCACGATCCTAGCCAACTCCTCGAACCCGATCCCGTGCCGGTAACAGAGATCCGCTATTGAGTCCCACGACACCCCCTCCGGTAGCTTGATCGAGTCACCATAGACCCAGGCGCAAACCAAAACCACGTCAGGATTCATGCCGGCAAAGAGCTTGGATAGCTCTCCCGCAGTGGCTCCACGGGACTGGTTCTCACCAGTATGTTGAGTCCCGCTCAACTTACTAGCCACATACTCCCTCGCCTGGGCCTCACGCTTATTACCACCAGTTTTTGTCATAAGGGCAAATTTAAAAAAAGCGACCGGCTGGAGAACCAGCACCAGAACTCCAACCGGCCGCTATGGGTCATGAGACTACCCAAACGAGATTAGCTTAATGACTTGCGTTACGCAACCACCTATTTAGGTCACACTTTTGGCACCACATCGCGCCCACTCCTCCAGTTTGACGCCACAAGCCCCACAAAGACGCAAAGACCAGAACTTGTCCCACGGGTCCATCCGGCCGGCGTGAACACGACGATGATCCTCACAACGGTCCCCGCAACGCTCGCAAATATGCTTGTCGTCAGGGGCGCCACCGTAAATGCTCTTCAATGTCTCCACCTCATTCCACAACGCTTCGATCGCCAGATCAGTCGCAGTGAAATTCAGATCGACGCTATCGCCGTTTTCATCCTCCGCACACAGGAATTCAAGCTGATCACCGACCCGATGCCCGTAGACGGTGATCAATTTGCCGTCGATCTTGATGTCAGTAGCTATGTTCATGCTGCTATGTCCTCCTTCACCCTCTTAACTGTCATCGCGCTAACACCAGCAAGCCGGCCGATCTCACGCAAACTGTGATCGCCAGACTCAAGGTATTTGACCACCTTCGGATGCTTCTTTGCCAAGTCGCCGGGAGCCAAACCAGACCCCTTCGGACGACCCAACTTCACACCCTTCCGGCGTGCTTCCTCGAGGCCGCTCAAGATGCGTTCTCGACGCTCTTCGTTCTCGTATCTCGCCATCTCGGAGAGCAGGGCGAACATGATCGCAGCAGCAGGCGAGACCTTGCCGTTGGCAAGCAGTGTCTCGATCCCCTGGGAGTGCCAGTAAAGCGAGACCCCAGCATCGTGCAGGTCTTCGAGAAAATGGTGCGCAATGCTGTTCTTCCGCGCCACCCTCGATACCTCATGCACCATCACCTTCTTGATCTTCTTCGCCTGCGCCAACTCAAGGATGCGCTCTAGACCGGGACGCTCGTCCGATGACCCCGACACGCCAGCCTCTTCCACGACCTCGACCACCTCCCAGTCACGGGAGGTAGCCACAAGGCGCAGTTCTGAAATCTGACGGTCAGTTTCCTGCTTCTTGGTGGAGACCCTGACAAGGATCGCCACAGGTGTTCTGGTCTTCATGTCAGTTAGCCAGTCCCACAACCCCATCGAAGAGACCGTGAAGAGCTTGTGTCCTCCGCAGCGTGGTGTTTGGGTTGCCGCCCTTCATCCTCTCGGTGAAGGCGTTGAACAGGCTCCAGGCAGTGCGAGGCTCAAAGTCCTCATGACTCGGCTGGCGCCACTCCTTCAACACTCCCTTGACCGCAGTCGGGTTGACCGCACGGCAGTCAATGGCGCGAATGATGACGTCATGCGCCGTCCTGTCGTTGATCTCAGCTTCCTGATACGCTTCGATCTGCCGATCGAGCCTGTGGAACCGCTCACCAAGCTGCCCAACCGCTCGAGCAGTCATGTGACTGAGATCCCGGGCAGCGAAGCGGGTATGCTTCCTGCTGATCTTGATCTCGCCGGTGAAGGCGAGGTTGTCGCAGACGAAGACACGAGTGCCGGCGACCAATCCGGCCGGCAGCGACTTGTCGTGGCTGTTTCGGAGGCCGACGACCCACGAATAGTCCTTCGAGGGGGCATCGGGCAGCGAGACGGCGAAGGTGCCGAAGTATCGGGCGCCTTCATGCGACAAGGCGTGTCTCTGGTCGCCAATCTCGAAGCCGGCGCCAGTCAGCATGTCCTCGACTTCCCCGACAAGATCCCGGTGAGGCAGAGGGTAGTGGGTGCGGGTCGGCTCGGGCGTGGTGACGTTCCAGACGTCCTCTCGCGTGGTTTGTTCTGCCCCGCAGTGGAGCAGTAGCTTTGCATTACTCATTGTTTCTTTCGTTTGTAGTTAGCCCCCCGCGGGTGCGGAGGGCATTGGGATTATCGCTCAGGTGATGCGTATCGCAACACCTAATCACTTGTTTTTGGGCGGGACCAACGATTGTCCACCATCTCCTCGTAGTCGCCTGCCTCGTAACGCTCCAGGGCGTAGGCTGCGAGCGAGAGCATGGTGTTGTTCCCTCCCCGGTCCTTGATCGGCGCCACCCGGCCGATGACCCCACGCAAGTGATCGTGGAAGAACATGGGGTTATAAGTCCCCATGTAGGTGAAGGATACCGTGTGAGCTACAGTAGCAGCATACACACGGTCAGTCGTGACGGCGAACCTCGACCCGGTAGGGTCAAAGGCTCGGATTGCTGTGATGTTCATGGTGTGTTCCTTTCTGGTTGCTGGCTAGTCTAAACCACTACCCATCGTGAGATTGTGGTGAGAAGGTGGGTGTAATCACCCGCGGTAGCCTCCTCGTAAAACTCACGCACCTCCTCCTCGGGAACACGATGACGGCGCAGGGCGCGCATAGTGATTCCAAGAAGGTTGAATGCATTCCCGTCCTCCCCCATAAGGGTGACGGTAACCTCGGGGTAACGAATATTGCTGTTCATGATGTGGTTCCTTTCTGGTTTGTTCTTAGTTCTCCGAGAGGATGGCTACGCTCCCCACCTTGTTCCCGTTGAGGTCTTTCAGTGGGAACGTGCCGTGGGCGGTATCATTGAGCCCCTCGGATAGTGCTAACTCCTCCTTGATCTCGGCTACCGCTCGCTCGAGGATTCGGGGTATCTCCCCCACGTTGTCGAAGGCTGCGTTATCTGTATTGAGGGTGATGGTGATGTGGTGGTCCATTATCTTGGTTCCTTTCTTTTTCGTTTGCTTGGGCGGATCATCCCGCCACAGGAATATACCAAAACTGTTGCATAACGCAACATAAAAACAAAAGGTTACGCGAGACATTATGTGCCTCAAAAGACCGGCCTACACCCCCAGTGTTAAAGGGAAATCCCAGCCAAAAGCCAGGGCATGATTATTTGTTACGCTCCCGGGACTCGAGGATCCGTTCGAGTTGCTCCCTCCGGCCGGCTAAGGCTGGCGACATCAGCTTGAGCTTGTCACTAATCTCCCCGGCCGTGATCGAAGTCTCGGGCTTCTGCTCCTGGGGCTTGTCGAGACCGTGCAGCTTGGCAAGCTGTTCGAGGGTCTTGAGCATGATCGCAGCGTAACGAGGATCCTCGTCCATTTGCTCTTTGCTCGATTCCAGGGCATCGCGGAGATGATTGTCTAGCTCGAGCCTTAGCCGGTCAGCATTCGGGCCGGCTGGCTTTTCCGCTTCAAGCATCTCATCGAGGCGTTTCGCATAGGCTTGAAAGACGGCACTATACGTCAGTCCGATCTGCTCGGCCGCTTTGCTGATCGACATGCCGCGCCGGACGCAAAGCTCCCAAACCTTGTTTCGAGTCTCTACGCCTTGTGCAGCCTGCCGCTTGTGGCGAGCAGTCAACCCGGGGGACAACCTCTTCTTCCGCGGAGGGACGACCTCGACCTCGACGGATTTGGTGTTTACATTGTCAAGCGGTGCCGGTGCCGGGGCGGGGTCGGCGTGGGGGAGATCGGCCGGAGGCAGAGTCTGATCATCCACCTCCCTGATTTCATGCGGATTTTGTCCATTTTCTGCCATAATTCTTCATTCCGTATGCAATTCAACCCTACATTATAGCACAAATGCCTCTGAGCACCTCTGTCGTGTCCATTAGGAGGGGTTTTAGCCTTTTAAGGTAAGATCCCCTTCAGAGCAGGCCCACCCCCTCTTAAATCGCATTACAGCGCCATCTTCACTTTTTCGTTAAAATCGTATTCTGGTGGCCAAGGTCTGGCTCTTCCCACCAGTCCATCTTCCTGTTCCTGCTTCGAGCTTCATACTTCTTCTCAAGCTCGGGGTGTTGGGCCAACCACTTCTTCGCCCAGTCGACTGCTTCGCGGTGAGTCCCGTGGACTGCGCCGACCTGCTGCCAGTCGTCGTGCGGCTCCCTGATGACGGCAACAGACTCGATGTTGAAGGTGAGCAGTCGGTCAGACCATTCAATGCGCCATGGTTGCTTCCCCTCGATCATGCTGATGTTGGTGGAAGGGGGCAAAGTTCAGCCTCGAAGGCATCGAGAGCCTGGGCATACTCCATGCCCTCGAGTTTTTGAGTCTTCGGCTGCAGGGTAGCCATGAGTTCATGGTGGAAGCCCTGCTGCTCGAGGATCCACTCACCGTCCTTGGAGCCAACGTGTCGATAGAACAGTTCGATGAGTGCCTTGACCTGATGCTCGTAATACTGTCCCGGCCGCTGCCACATCTCGACCCAAATGGGTGAGGTGGCGCCGGTGGTGGCAAGGCAAGATTGGTTGTAGTCGAAATACTCGACGGCTTCCTCCCAGTCCATGCCGTGACTCATGTTCTGCTCGATCATACAATCCCAATTGTAGACGATCGCTTCGCCTTCCTCGGTCATAGTCACGCCGATGATGCAGTCATCGCACCCGTCGAGTTGGATCATTGGACCCTCGCAGTCCTCGTTGAAGTTATTGATCATGGCTTGTTTAATACAGATTGAGGGACATACCAAGACGCCCCCCGGTCAGCAGGATCCTTCCAATATTCTTTTTTCTTGCCGTCTCCCGCACGCAACCACCCCTTGACGCTGTATCGCCCGTTGACTCCGCACAGCAACCAGAATGGACGATCATCGTCATCGTCAGGGTGCAGGATTAGTTTGTAGTGATTTTTTCCGGCAGTGCGGACGTCTACCGTTCCTACATCTGGTGCTCTTAATGCTCCCTTGCCTGTCCAGTGGATGCCTAAGAACTTAGCTAACGCGAATTCGCCTAAGCACCCCTCTACGTGTATCTGCCAATCGCGTTGGTTGCCTGCCAAGTAATATGGTCGTCTCTTTGCTTTGACGTTTTCCACTTGGCGCATGATGCCAGCGGTTGCTGCCATGACCATTTCACAGGAGGTCAATTGGACTATGTTCTTCATGCGGATAGAAACCAATGCATGAACAGCAACGCGAGAAAGCTGCCGGCACTGGCAAACACCAGTGCCGCCAGCATCTCAACGATGAATTCCCTCATCACTACCAGGGCTACCAGGGGATGTTGTCCTCTTGCGGTATTGGGCCTCGAGAAGCGGGTTTCGAGGCTGGAGCCGGGAACGGATCCCCTGCACCTGCTTGCTCTCGGTCGCGCTTCGGGTAGATCGAGAGCCAACCGCTCCAGTCTGGAGTGACTGGGATGCTCTCGAGTTTGATGGACATGCGCCCATCTTCGTTGGTCAGGACGATCCCACATTTTTGGAATCGCTTCTTCGTTTCACCGGCGTTGTTGGTGTATTCACCAACCGTCGCCACGACATCATGCGTGTAATTGCTCATCTTGTTTTTTTTTCAGTTCTCCCGTGCTTTTGACGGGCAGAGTGTCGTGTTGCGTATCGCAACGCTAAAGGCAAGTAGACAACAGTGGCACAGTTTGTTAAGACGTCCAGAGTAAAATCAACGGGTTAGTTGAGTCCGAGACCGTTGCTGTTTTTCGAGAACTCTGTCGCGGCATCTAACGCTGCGTTGAGCATTTGCCTGTCGAGAATCCCTGTGAGGCTACGTTGAGCCTCTAGCGTAGCGTTAAGTGCCATGTCAATACACTCCTCATGTTTGACCCACCGAAAGGTCTCAAGTTCCGTTTTGATGTGTTCTATCTTGGCAGCTACCTCTGCCAGTTTTTTTAACTCAGCAGAGAACTGAATTTGTAGCGTAGCGCAATGCTTGTTGTCTTCGATGTCTTGATGCATGGGTTTTACCAATCGAGATCCGCACGTTTAAGCTGCGAATCAGTTTGAATGAATTTTTGCTTGGCCCCGTGCCACTCGCACAGGACAGGATTAAACATGGCAACGCCTCGAGTCTTTAACGCGATGATCTTTGCGTTAATCTCGTCGGGGTCTGATGGATCCTCCCTCCAGGGCGAGAGAATGAGTCTAGCGTCTTCCTCGATGCTGCCGGATCCCTTCAGCATTGACATATCCGGCTCCCTGCCTTCGGCCTCACGGTTTAATTGCGCGAGCAGAACGATCGGGATGTGCAGCGCATGACTCAGTTGGTGCAAGCCTCGAGTTATCTTCCCTAGCTCGGCGGCAAGGTTATCGCCGGGACGCTTGCCCATATCCACGAACGACAACTGGTCGATGTAGATGATATCGATTCCCCGATCACGGACCCACGACTTTGCGATTGTCCGAATGTCGCTGAGTGTCCTTCGAGCGTGGTCATCAACGAAAAATGATCCGGCAGGGATCATCTCCATTGCCTCTTTCGCTGCTTTGGCTTCCGCTTTGGTGGCCTGATTGACTTTGATGCGGTTGGCTAAGTCGAGGAGACTGACCCCTCGAACGTGCTGGACAGTGCGTTCACCAACTTCCGCACCCTCCATCTCGAAGCTGAAAAACCCGACCTTCCTGCCGGCAGCTACAGCGGCAAGGGCGCCTTGCAAGGCAAAAGCAGATTTCCCCATGCTTGGTCTTGCGCAAATGACGTTGAGTCCCGGCCGGTAGCCTCCTGTGTGCTGGTCGAGCAAGGGTAATCCTGTTGGAACTCCGATCAGACCATCGGCGGCAGCCATTTCCTCGGCGCGGTCGATTGCTTCTCGGACGCAATCCCTCAGATCCTTCCCGACGGTGCCTGCGTCGTTGGAGTGGAGCGCGAGAGCCTGCTGCTGCAGATTCTCGAGGAGGTCAGCAACCGGCAGATCCTCGTTGTATGCCTGAGAGACTGCGTTGTTAGCCAGTGTGATGACTTTCCTGCGCAGCGCATTATCCAACACCAGTCGGGCGTGGTGTAACGCAACGCCGGGAGCAGGATTAAACGCTGCCATGTCTGCTAAGGCGCCTGGGCCTCCCATGTCTGCGATGAGATTTTTGGCGCGGAGCGTTTCAGCGAGGGAGACCAGATCGACGGGTTTGCCGGCATCGTGATGCTCTCGAAGGACGCGATAAACGATCTTGTGATCGGGTTCGTAGAGTGCATCGGTGAGGTCGGGCAGATCGTTGAACAACCTCGGCACCTCGAGCAGCGAGGAGAGGACGCTACGCTCGGCATCACGCGATGAGGGTCTCGGCCGGCTCGAGGTTTCGATTTGCGCAATCATGCTGCCGCACCTCCTTTGGTACTAACAGCGGCTTGTGTCAACCTCGATTCAGCTTTCTTGACGCTCCGGAGCGACGGTTCTCCCGCTGCGCTCCAGTCTGACCTCGCTCGAGCAAGGTTTGCGGTGAGTGCCTCGAGGAACCGTTGCCGCGAAAAGCTGACTTTGATTTTAGGATCCTTTGTGGCGCGGACGTAATGCCACCGCAGAATGCGCCAGTCCTCGGGTTGGAGCTTGTCGAGTTGGGGGAGGGAGGCAAAGAGGATCTGTTGGGTACCGTGCAGTGACCACTCGGTGCCGTCATCGACCCACGCCTCGGTCAGTGCATCGATCCTGTTTTTTGCCGGCTCGATTCGAGGGTCTTCCTCGATGACAGTCTGTTCATCTCCCCCTGTACAGTTATTACTATTATCTATACTTACCTTACCCTTCCCTACCCTGTCCTTACCGACTCCTTCGGAGGGCTTGTGTTTTTGATCTACTTTTTTGCTTTGATCTAACTCCTCAAACTCAGGATATTCCGCGTAAAACCTAGCCTTGCAAGCCCTTGGAAGCCCTTGCAAAGCCCTTATGCACCCCTTAGCCATGTTATTTTTGACTGCAGCAGCACCTCGACCTACCTGATGCTGGACAAAACCGACTGCCCAAAATGTGCTATCGTCTATTTTCTCGAATTGTGGGTAGGTGAATAACTTCTCGAGGACGTCAAAATCGAGACCCGTTTCAAAGACGAAACGACGCTTCCCCACCTTGGTAAACCCGGCTGCATCTCGAGCCGGATTCGTCATCATCCAGAGTGCCGCAAGGCGCACATCGGGTGTCATATCGTCGTATTCTGGCGCCGTCCAGAACCCTGCCTTTATGAATGCGTTCATCGTGCGATTTCGAGCTTGAGTTTGCGGATTAGTGCGAGCGATTTGTTCTTCGGCAGAACATCATCTGGTCGTGGTTTAAGTCGCAGTCTCAACTGCAACTGTTTCAGTGGTAGTCTCTTTTTTTTCATAATTTGCATGATGCGATCCAGTCCTCGATGCTCCTGGGCGTGAAGTGCAGCCGGCGCTGTTTGAGGGTCTTGTCGGTGACGAGGAAACGGAAAGGGCAGAAGGTCTGCTCAAAGAAGGTCTTGCCTTGCTGTCCTCGAGATCCCGGCCCGATATGGGCGAAGTTGGTCAAGATGCCGGTCTTCGAGAAGAGCCACTTCTGGTTGATGACTGCCTCGCGTTTTTTCCCCTCGGCCCCTCTGGTGGTCGCTCCTGCGCCTTTGACCTCGAGGTAGACTGCTGGTCTGCCATCCCTGTCGGTAGACGCCCACAGTCCATGGTGGCGCCCTCGATGTGCCTCGTCGTAATGCCGGAAGACCCGGCAGAAGTCAGTGGGCAGGAGGAGTTTGAAGTCAGGTGTGTAGGAGTGCGGTCTCAGGACTGCCTGATCCTTGATGAGATCCCTCGTCTTCCCTTCCTTGATGAAGGGAGCCTTGAGTGGATCGCAAAGCTGGAAGGTCTCAGGCTCGAACTCGTATCCGAGGATGATGCCGGCTCTTTCTAGCTCATCGGCCCAGGCCGAGACGTAAAACTCATGCCAACTGGCAAAAGGAGGAGGAGCATCGGAGTGCCTCATGCCGCACCTCCTTTCAGATGCGTTATAGATGCGGTAAGATTGAACGAAATGTTCGCAATTGTTTCAAAACACCCGCATAAATGCTGGACCCCCTGATACCTAAAACCTGCGTTTGCAGTTTCGTAAATTGTAGGTCGCGGGTTCGAGTCCCGCCATCGGCTCAGTTTCATAATCAACAACTTACAAATGTTTGATACAAGTAAAAGGGATACACTAGATTCGTTAAAGATGCGGTATGTCCGATGAAAAAACCCCGATTTAAGCCGAGGAAGGTCGAAGGGCGAAAGAACCCTTGGATGATTCCGGTGCCTGTTGCCCTTCGAGACAAGGGTTGGAAGCTGCGATATTTCCCGACTCGGGAATCTGCCGTGAGATACGCCGACCAACTCTCTCGAGCGTGGAACGAGCAGCAGATCGCCGGCAATCTCAGTGACCTGCTCCCGACCGGTGTCACGATGACCGACGTCGTGAAGGACTACATCAACCGGCATGGTGGACGTCCCAGGCCGAAGGTGACGCTTGCTGAAGCGTGGGATGCTTTTATTGCGGCGAAGAAGAGTCGACGTCCTCGAACGCATGAGACCTACCGGCAGGCTCGAAACCTGTTTGTCAGGGAGCTTGGAGCGAAGCGGCAGGTTGCCACCATCAACGTCCACAACATTCAGAGAGTCCTCGATCCCCTGCCCTTCAATACTGCTCGCCTGCGCAAAGCCTCGATGCGAGCGATGCTCAACTGGGCGGCAGCACCCTCCCGGGGTTGGGTTGAGGGGAATGCCGCGGAAGGATGCGACATAGGCGAGGCACCCATCCGGCACATCTCGATCTTGACGGTTGGTCAAGCTACGACGCTCCTGCGATACGCCGACGAGTTGACCCTGTTTTACGCGATCGGTCTTTTTGCTGGTGGACGTCCTTCGGAAATTCAGCGTCTCGAGTGGCGCGACATCGACCTCGAGGCCGGGACGATCAGGTTCACGGCAACGAAGAGCCGCAGGGTCTCCCGGCAGAGGTTTGTGCCTCTCTCTGACAACCTGCGAGGCTGGATTGAGCAGTGCGGAGACCGATCGCGTAAGATAGTCCCCCTGTCCCTCGGACGGCGCCACAGGCGCATCTTTGAGCAGGTCAGGAAATCGAGTGCCTGGGCTTCGCTCGAGACTTGGCCTCAAGACTGTTGCCGGCACAGTTTTGCTAGTTACTGGTTGGCGCATCATCACGATCAAGGAAGGCTGCAGTATCTCATGGGGCATCGGAGCGGGGACATGATTCACGACCATTATCTGGCTGCAGTTCCGGAGAAGGAGGCTGAAGCATACTGGTCAATCAGTGCTGGCTGAGTTCCTCCCAACACAGGCGACGGATGTCTTCGGCAAGCTCATCCGCAGTCCGCTTGCCATCGTGCTTGAGATGTCCGCGGCACTCCGTATCGATGATTTGCAGAGTATCGAGCAGTTCCGGCGCCCTTCGGGCGGCATGGTATAGCTCTTGATCATGCGGAAGGTTGAATATCAGCTTTACTTTCATGGTTGAGCTTGAGCAGGTCACTCTTGCGGTAACGCCTCGATCTTCCGGATTTGGTCAAAGCCAAAAATGGGATGTTTAAGTTCTTTGCGATCCGCCGAAAACTATGAGGGTGCAGCTTCATAAAGGCCGCGGCCTCGTTGGTGGTGAAAAGTTCGTCGTCGGTTTTCATGCTTCGAGTTGCTCCCATGCCCATTCGGGGATGTCGATGACCCGCACCCCTTCGTTTTCGTATCCTTCCCACTGGCGCATACGCTGCGCCTCGCGGAAGATTTCAAGGCGCCGATCAAGGACGTCGTGCGCCCGGTGGATTGACTCCTCGGTGAGTTGGAACACCCTTACAAAGTAAGGCGGGGTCTTTGTGACAATAACAAAGGCAAAATTGTGCCGGGGTTGTCCCGTAATCAAGCCATCTACCCGCAGGTAGAAGGGTGCTTGTATCAGGTATCCGAAGTCAACACAGGCATTGCGGAAGCTGCGCAGTTCCTCGGTCGAAGTCGTTTTAAGATCGGCAAGGAAGTTTGCGCCTGGGGGTCGCATGTCGATCCTCGCTTTGAGATCGATGCCGTTCTCGTCGGTGGCAAATCCGCTGATCTCCCGGTCAACGCTCGCCTCGAGGATTTCCCGGGCATACCCGTGCTTCCTGACTGCATCGGCCTGCCTGAGTGCGATCTCCCTCATGTCTGCCGTGATGACGGCTTTATGCGGGTATTTGGCTCGAGCCTCCTCCGCTTCCTTTGTTGTGAGTCCTTTGGTGGAAACGACAATCGACTCAGCCTCGAACCTGTCCGGTTGGAGAGTTGCGAGGTGAGTGGCAGTCCCTTGCGCGAACGCATTGATTTGCGCCGGCGTCAGGTCTCGATTGCCATCGAGTTCGGACTTCATGGCGATTGCCGTCTTCTTTTTGACGATGCTCGAGTTGAGTGCCGGGTCTCCGAAATACTCGGTCTCGGGCAGGTCTCTATACCATCCCTGTTTCTTCATGCGCCTGCCTCCTTTACTCGCTCGTTGAGTGCGTCGATCAGTTCGTCGGCTTCCGCCAACAGCATGTCCTCGACCTTCGAGCAGCGCCCCTTCGAGAAACGCTTTGCTCCTGCGTTCATCTTCGCTGCGTCGTAGCCAAGCTGCGCAGCACGTTCATTGATGATCTCGATCTGGAGCGGCAGGATTTTCCCGGCCGGATCCTTGACGGCAATTTTGGCAAACTCAGCAGGGTCACCCCCAGCCTCGGCGTGCTGCTTCATTATAACCTCAGCCGGGGGGTATGTCTTTTGCGACTCCGTTTGGTAAGAGGTGGTTTCAACTGGATCGGGCTTTGCTTCGGGCTTTGCTTCGGGCTTTGCTTCGGGCTCCAGTTGGTCGACGTTGATCGTAAGAGTCCCCATCGACGACTCTTTTTGCGGCGATACATTGCGCTCATCCCGCGGTAGTTCACCTTCTGCGTAGACCGGGCCGACTCCGGCCAGGACACTCGGGCAATACATCTTGACTCCATTTGAGATGCACCGAGCAAACAACATATTGCGAGGGTGTTGCTTGTATTGCTGACTGCTACCCTTGCCGGCGCGGCGAGCATCTTCCATGCTGTAGCTAAACGGAGGCCCAAGAGGCTCCCCCTTTTGGTAAAACTGGATCACGCAAACCTCTTCATCGAGACGCTCGATGCGATAATCAAACAAGGGATCGCCCTTTACTCGCTGCGCAATCATGTGCGCAGAAACCTCGAGCTTGCCTTGAATTATGTTAAATCCGGTCATCGCTTCAAATGGGTCGAGGTGCCACTTTTGTCCGGCTAGGATCTTGACCTTCGCTTGTGCCACAGATCGTGCGTCCTTGAAGAATCCGCTTTCGCAAAACACCTCCGCGTAGTCATGTGCCTCCTCGAGAGGGTTGGTGCTTAGCCCCAATGGTTTTGGCGCCGTCGTCATTGTGTATGTGTTTGTCTCAGTCATAGTCATTGTGATTTGATTGGTTTTGCCCAAACTTCGATATGGGCGAATCGAGCCGCATTGGGGTCAATGCGAACAAAACGGGGGCAACGTCCCCGCGGGTCGAGGAGCAGGTCTTTCCAGACATGCCACGCTGCCTCTCGGCTTTCCCAGTTGCGCAGGATGTATTTGTGCGTGATTGGGACCAGGCCAAGAGACGTCG
>Ga0213864_10000114_pt1 | contig 33169 bp, 32 predicted proteins | sample PICome_5_FD_160078 | JGI IMG/M metagenome (GOLD analysis project Ga0213864, IMG submission 160078) | Coastal seawater microbial communities near Pivers Island, North Carolina, United States - PICO247 | ecosystem: Environmental > Aquatic > Marine > Coastal | place: USA: North Carolina... | reverse complement strand
CTACACACCCAATATCCTAAGCGGGTATGGTGAAATGGTATCATAAGAGCCTTCCAAGCTTAAGGTGCGGGTTCGATTCCCGCTACCCGCTCCAAGGATTTTCCCCTTTATCGTGTAACCAACTGATCTGTAAGCATGTGTTGTTTATGACGTAGGGTCTGTGCACGTCGACGCGATCGTGAAGGCTTCGCTTGACCTTGTAGGTGTGTTCGCGTTTAAGGGCCGCATAAATTAACGGAGCATACATGAGCGATAACGCCGAACGCGCGACATCTAAAAATCTTTCTAACTTGCGCGCGTTATGGCCGTTTTTGCGGCCATATCGTGGCCTTATGATTGCGGCATTGCTTGCTTTGGTTCTGACGGCTTCGATATCGCTGGTCTTTCCCTTGGCTGTGCGCCGCGTGATCGACACCTTTAATGTGGAACAAGTTGGATTGTTGGATCAGTACTTTGGCGCGGCTATCGCAATTGCGGCCTTGTTGGCGCTGGGAACAGCGGTGCGCTATTCTCTGGTTACGCGTTTGGGCGAACGAGTGGTTACGGATATCCGTAAGGCTGTGTTTGGACGTGTGATCGGAATGGGACCAAGTTTTTATGAAACCATCCTGACTGGCGAGGTTCTTAGCCGAATTACAACGGACACCACGCTGATCCTGTCCGTGATTGGATCATCCGTCTCTATTGCGCTGCGCAATTTACTGATCTTTGTCGGTGGGTTAGTGATGATGCTGCTAACCTCGGCAAAACTGACGGGGTTGGTTCTGTTAATCGTGCCCGCAGTCATTATTCCAATCCTAACGTTGGGGCGGCGCCTGCGAAAGCTGAGCAAAGAAAATCAAGACTGGATCGCGAATAGTTCGGGCAATGCCGCTGAATACTTAGGTGCTGTGCAAACCGTTCAGGCCTTTACGCATGAGGCGTTGACGCGCAAATCCTTTGACGTTGTATCTGAGAAAAGCTTTGTTGTAGCGCGTCGTCGGATCTTCGCACGCGCCTGGATGACGGCAATCGTAATCTTTTTAGTTTTTGCGGGTGTTGTGGGTGTTTTATGGATTGGTGCTAATGATGTGCGTACTGATCAAATGACTGCAGGCACATTGGTGCAATTTTTGATTTATTCCATTATGGTGGCGGGTGGTGTTGCTGCCCTCTCAGAAATTTGGGGCGAGTTACAGCGCGCGGCAGGGGCAACGGAACGTTTGGTTGAATTGCTCGCGATCGAGGATGCAGTTCAAGACCCCACAGCGCCCAAATCTCTACCTACGCGCGTTTCTGGTGCAATCACATTTGACGCCGTAACGTTTCATTATCCGCAGCGTCCAAATATCGTCGCGCTTGATGAGGTCGCGTTTAAGGTGGCTGCAGGGGAGACTGTTGCAATTGTGGGGCCCTCTGGTGCCGGGAAATCCACCATTATGCAAATGCTGTTGCGCTTTTATGATCCAGAGATTGGGGGCATCACAATTGATGGCGTCAATTTGCGCGACATGGCGCGTCATGATTTTCGCAAACACATCGCCCTGGTTCCGCAGGATGCGGCGATTTTTGCCCTGTCTGCCATGGAAAACATCCGCTTTGGCCGTCCAGAGGCCAGTGACGAGGATGTGATCGCCGCGGCCGAGGCCGCAGCTGCACATGATTTCATCTCGGCCTTGCCTGATGGGTACGACACCTATGTTGGCGAACGCGGTGTGATGTTGTCAGGGGGCCAAAAACAACGCATCGCCATCGCGCGTGCGATCCTGCGTGACGCCCCCATCCTCCTGCTGGATGAGGCAACAAGCGCTTTGGATGCAGAAAGCGAACGCTTGGTTCAGGCGGCTGTTGAGAACCTCTCCGCAGATCGTACAACATTAGTCATTGCGCACCGTTTGGCGACCGTGAAAAAAGCGGATCGTATTCTGGTCATGGATCAAGGTAAAATCGTTGCCCACGGCACGCACGATAGCCTTATTGCGGAGCAGGGTCTTTATGCCCGTTTGGCCAAGTTACAATTTACTGCAGGATTTGACCCAAGTTAACCTTACGGCGACTTAAATATGACTTGATTTTCCACCCCTTCCTACATCATGGTACAAAGCTAAAAAACAGGGAGGAATGGCCAAATGCAGTGGGCGTCAGTAGAAGACACACGGGCCTTAGAAGATGAATGCACATGGGCGGAACGCGATGTGCCAGTCACGCTTTATCAGCTGTTAACGCGGACCAAGAATAATTTTGGATCGCGTCGTGCGGTCAGCTATCAGTTGACATCAGGACCCAAGGATAAGGCGGAAACGCTTTCTTGGGACGAGTTGCATCAAAAAACCACGCAAACGGCGAATATGTTTCGAGCGTTGGGCGTCGGGCCAAATGATGTAGTCGCGTATATCTTGCCGAATGCCATGGAAACGGTCTTATCTGTTATAGGGGGCGCGATTGCAGGGATTGTGAATCCGATCAATCCGCTTCTGGATACAGATCAGATTGCCGCCATTTTGCGCGAAACAAATGCCAAAGTAGTTGTCACGCTTAAGGCGTTTCCAAAAACCGATATCCCACAAAAGGCGGCAGCGGCCGTGGCCGCGGCCCCAAATGTAAAAGCGGTGATAGAAGTTGATCTATTGCGCTATCTGACATTCCCGAAATCAGTGATTGTTCCACTGATCCGCCCAAAAAACCCTGTGTCCCATCAGGCGAAAATCTATGACTTTAACACACTAATGGCGCAACAAAACACGACCTTAGATTTCGAGGATGTTTGCGAAGATCGTGTTGCAGCCTATTTCCACACAGGCGGTACTACGGGCATGCCAAAGGTTGCACAGCACACCTATTCAGGCATGATTTATAATGGTTGGCTCGGGGACACATTGCTGTTCACTGAAGAGGATGCAGTGATCTGCCCTTTGCCCTTATTCCACGTCTTTGCGGTGCATGTGATTTTGATGGCCATGGTGTCATCTGGGGCGCATGTGCTTTTCCCAACGCCTGCGGGCTATCGTGGGGATGGGGTCTTTGATAATTTCTGGAAGTTGATAGAACGCTGGGGCATCACATTTGTGATTACCGTGCCAACGGCGATTTCTGCATTGATGCAGCGTCCTGTAGACGCGGATATTTCTACCGTAAAAACATCTTTCTCTGGGTCTGCCCCACTCCCGCTGGAACTTTTCCGCCGCTTTGAAGAGGCAACAGGCGTTACAATTGTTGAGGGCTATGGCCTGACCGAGGCAACCTGTTTGGTGTCTTGTAATCCTGTTGATGGTGAGAAAAAGGTTGGCTCTGTCGGTCTAAATTTCCCATACACAGATGTCAAAGTCATCAAAGCCGTGGACGGTGAAATGGTGGAATGTGGTGTGGATGAGGTTGGCGAAATCTGTATCGCAAATCCGGGCGTGCGTCCGGGCGGCACCTATACAGAGGCCGACAAAAACAAAGATCTGTATTATAACGATGTCTATCTGCGTACGGGCGATTTGGGTCGTAAAGATGCGGATAAATATCTGTGGATCACAGGCCGTGCCAAGGATTTGATTATTCGTGGTGGTCACAACATTGATCCCGCCCTGATCGAAGAAGCGCTGTTGGGTCATGACGCCGTCGCCTTTGCCGGTGCGATTGGTCAGCCAGATGCCCACGCGGGTGAAATTCCATGTGCGTATGTAGAATTGGTCGCAGGGGCCAAGGTCACCGAGGCAGAGTTGATAGAATTCTGTCTTGAGAATGTCTCTGAGCGCGCAGCCCACCCAAAACATGTGGAGATTTTGCAAGAACTCCCTAAAGCCGCCGTTGGTAAAGTGTTCAAGCCCGATCTGCGCAAAAGCGCGATCACACGCATCTACAACGCGGCACTTGCAGATGCGGGAGTTGATGCGTCCGTTATGTCTGTGATGGACGATAAAAAGCGCGGCCTTGTTGCACAAGTGTCAGGCGGGGCAGATGACGCGGCCATCGGCGGCGTGCTGGGTGCCTTTATCAATCCGTGGGAACGCGCATAACCCACTTTATGCAATGAGATCATGTGCGGATTGATCCGCGCGTGATCTACCAACACTGTCAAAGACGGTTACTGCTGTTTCGCGTCTGGGCCGCAAAAAATATTGTAAAGCAATTGAATAAGTTGTGCGGTATTATTGTTTGCCAATGAATAGTAAATGGTTTTCCCGTCACGGCGTGTGTCAACCATGCCATCCTCGCGCAGGCGGGCTAACATCTGGCTTACAGCAGCTTGGCGACAGTTCAGGATGTCTTCCAGTTCGCTTACGGATTTTTCGCCCGATCCCAAGTGGCATAGGATCATCAAACGCCCCTCATGCGCCATCGTTTTCAGGAAATTCGCTGCAAGTGCTGCGTTTGTTTCCATCTCTTTGGGGGGGGATTTTAAATCGATTGCCATGTTACGCCTGTGATAAATTCTGGGCGCACCATGACATATTCACTTTTTGAGATCAATTCTTTATCGGTGCGCCCCCTTGAAACGCATTGCCGTTTTGGTAATCGCATGGATCGTCCTGCATCATCAGGTGCAGGCCTGTGCCTGTAAACGGATGGGCGCGGGCCAAATCCTCGTCCACATCAATCCCTAAACCTGGGGCCGTGGGGGCGGGTATATATCCGTTGTCCAAACGAATGCTGCCCTTGATCAATTGGTCATGAAACGGGGTTTCAATGGTTTCTGCGATCAAAAGGTTGGGAATGGACACCGCCAAATGCACATTAGCAGCCCATTCAATGGGCCCTGCATAAAGGTGCGGTGCCATTTGCGCGTTAAAGATTTCGGCAATCGCTGCAGTTTTCTTCATCTCCCAAATGCCACCTGCGCGCCCCAAGGCAGGCTGTAGGATTGATGCACCGCCCGTGCGCAGAATTGTTCCAAATTCCGCCTTGGTTGTCATGCGTTCACCTGTGGCAATCGGGATGTTCACGGCGCGTGCAACATTCGTGAATTCCAATAGGTTGTCAGGGGGAATTGGTTCTTCATACCAGAGGGGATTGTAGGGTTCGATCGCCTTGCCCAACCGAATGGCACCATCGGTATTAAACTGACCATGGGTGCCGAACAGAATATCGGCTCTGTCCCCAACGGCGGCGCGGATCGCGGCGCAAAATTCGACCGACATGGAGATATCGCTGAGGGCAGGGTGATGGCCGCCGCGCATGGTATAGGGCCCTGCAGGATCGACCTTGATCGCTGTATACCCGCGCGCAATCAAATCGGCAGCGCTTTCTGCGTTCCACTCGGCATTCGTCCAAAATCGAGATATATCGTGATGCGCCATCGGATAAAGATAGCTATAGGCGCGCACACGTTCATTCATCATCCCGCCCAGCAAGGCCCAAACAGGACGATCCCGATCCTTGCCCAGAATGTCCCAGCAGGCGATTTCTAAACCGGAAAATGCCCCCATGACCGTTAAGTCAGGGCGCTGCGTAAAGCCTGATGAAAACGTGCGACGAAACATGCGTTCCACGTTTTCTGGATTTTCGTTCAGGAAATAGCGGGAAAAGACATCTGTGATGACGACACGCATCGCCTCTGGCCCGATAGAAGAGGCATAGCATTCGCCCCAACCCGTGATGCCAGTGTCCGTGGTCAGTTTCACCAATATCCAATACTGTCCACCCCATCCCGGTGCAGGGGGGGCGGTGACGATAATATCCAGATCCGTTAGACGCATGAAATGCTTCCTTTAGATGTCAAATTCAATGATGTTGCGCTTGGCCGATCCTGATTTTGTGTCTTCGATCGCCTCGTTGATTTGATCCAAACGCCAACGGCCCGACACCAATTCATCCAATTTCAGGCGGTCTTGTTGGTACATATCGACCATCCATGGAATATCGCGTTGGATTACCACATCGCCCATTTTTGATCCAATCATGCCCTGGGACACGGCCGCCATCATCACGGGTTCATATGTTGAACTTTCACCCGATTTTGGCATGCCGACCATGACAACTTTGCCCCCATAACCCAAATAGCGGGGGGCCTGATCATAAACAGCACTAATACCAACTGTGACGAAGACTGCATCCGCACCACGTCCCATCGCCTTTTTCGCCGCGCGCCATGGGGCGTCACAAGTTGCCAAGACACCATCCGTTGCCCCAAATTCCTTGGCGATTTCCAATTTCTCTTCGCTCATATCCACGGCGACGATGCGTCGTGCGCCTGCGATACGCGCGCCCTGAATTGCGTTTAGGCCAACACCCCCTGCGCCGATCACGACAACGTCCTGTCCGGGACGCAACTGTGCGGCGTTCACAACCGCACCGACGCCTGTGATTACGCCACAGGCCAAAAGAGAGGCCGAGGCAAAAGGGACGCTTTCAGGAATTTTTACAACTTGTGACTGGGCTACAACCACCTTTTCCGCAAATGCCCCACAGGCCATGGCCTGCATCAGGGGTGCGCCATCCGCTGTTTTGATCGGCCCTTCAACGCCATCAACAGGGGTTTCGCAAATGGTTGGCGCGCCCCCTGAACAGTTTGAACAATGTCCACAGGCGCGGATCAGCGTTACAACAACATGATCACCAATATTAAGGCCGCGCACATTATTCCCCAGGGCTGTCACTCGACCCGCGGCCTCGTGTCCATAAACCGCAGGCAGAAAACCACCCCAATCCCCATTTGCAAAGGAAATATCTGAATGGCAAATCGCGACAGCACCCAAGGTGACTTCGATTTCGTCATTTTCAGGTGGGCGTAGATCTATATCCTCGACACTCAGGGGTTTGCCAAATTCGTGGCATACGGCGGCACTGATGCGGCTCATCTTTTGTCCTTTCTAATTTTTTATCAGTTTGGAACAGACAGGCTCAGACGCAAGCCCGAAATCGTCATTGATGGCCGTTACGCGGCATTATTTTTGCGAAGGGATGCGAAAGAACACCAAGAGCGCGATTAATACCAAAATACCTGAGATGAAAAAGGGCATGCCTGGGAAATAAAACGCACTGCCATTTTTGCTAAAGGCATAAAAGATGCTGGTCATCGTGATCGGGGTCATCATCATCGCTAAGGCATTCAAACTGCTAATAACGCCCTGCAAAGCACCCTGATTTTTGTCCCCCGCAGCACGCGACATCCACGCCTGCAGTGGGGGTTGAGCAATCACTCCAAGGGCCGCAAATGGGATCATTATCAGCAGGATAATACCATTGGTCATTATCGAGATCAGCCAAAGTGATACGACCTCAATCACTAGTCCATAAATCAATGTGCGGCGTTCACCAAAACGGGCGATAAAAGGCTTTACCAATGCCCCCTGAACAATCGCAAAACAAACGCCGTAGATGGTCAGAGATATTCCGATCATTCCCGGTGACCAGTCAAAGCGCACCTCTGTGAAAAAGGGCCAGATGGCAGCATAAATTGCGGTTCCAATGGAATAAAGTAGAAAGACGATAAACATGTCCCGCAATCCTCCCAATTTTGCCAGCGCCTGAAACGCGCCAAAGGGATTGGCGCGGCGCCAATCAAAGCTTTGACGGATATCATTCGTCACACTTTCGTGCAGCCAAATCGTACAGGATAGGGCATTTAGCGCTGCCAATGCTGCGGCCGCGTAAAACGGCGCGCGGGGACCGAATTCCCCCAAGAGGCCGCCTAGAACAGGCCCCAAAACAAACCCCATCCCAAAGGCCGCCCCTACAAGCCCAAAGCGCGCGGCCTTTTCTTCGGATGTGGAAATATCGGCGATATAGGCCGAGGCAGTTGCATGTGTCGCCGCGGTAATCCCGCCCACAATTCGTCCTATCAGTAACAACCAAACGGACTGTGCCATAGCCATGATCAAATAATACCCCACCATCACGCTTAAAGAGATCAGGATCACAGGTTTGCGTCCCACCCGATCAGACAGAGTGCCCAGAAGGGGGCCAAACAGAAATTGCATCAGTGCAAAGATCGATGCCAATGCACCGGCCCAAACCGATACATCTGCGGTTGTGGAATTGGGTAAAACTGATTTGAACAATTCGGGCATCACAGGGATCATGATGCCAATCCCCATTGAATCAAGCAGAACGGTCATCAAGATGATGATAACTCGAAAGTTGATTTTTGATTTGCTCACGTTGGCTCTGCCTTTTTGGCCCGTGCTGCAAAGGCATGCGCCTGCTCTGGTGCGGTGCCCATTTGATGTGCGCTGCCAAACTGGGTGGTATCGATGGATGGATACCGTGTTTTTGCCAAGGCGATCAAATTTATGTCTGTGGCAAACGCTTCTTGACACAAGTGTTTGACGGCGGCTTGCGCCTCAGGGCGGGGCATCGTTTTGGCCAATTCAAAACTTAGCGCCTCGGCATGTATCAGTTCGTTTGAGGCTGTGATCTGTGCTGAAAGCGCTGCTTCATTTGGCGAAACTGCGGCGGCGAGAGCATTTGCAATCGTCAGGGCCGCCATTGCGCCCAGACACAGTTGGGGCAGGGCCAGCCATTCGCTAAACCATGCCGCGCCATCACGTGCTTCTTTGTGTTGGGCGGCAAGTGTCAGGGTGGTTTGTAAACCGACCGCTTGGTTGGCCAATGCAACAATGGCTGAGGCCTGAACCGGATTTTCCTTTTGTGGCATGGTCGATGATCCACCTGTCGCGCCCATTTGCACAGTTTTTAGGGTGCTTTGGGAATGTATCAAAATGTCTTGGGCAAATTTGCCCAAGGCTTGGTTCAATCGCGTTTGCCACGCGGAAATGCGTTGGATTGGACTGCGATCGTTGTGCCAGTTGCGTTTTGGATCCTGCAAACCCAATGCAGCGGCTAATTTAGCGCGAAGTTCCGTTGGATCACTCCCTAAAACCGAGGCTGTGCCAGCCGCACCCGAAAGGGATACCCACAGCGTGGTGGCGCGTAGATTTTCCATCTCATCCAGCAAATCAATCAGGGGATGTCCCCATGATGCGACTGTTGCCCCAAAGCTGGTCAGCGTTGCAGATTGCCCATATGTGCGGGCAACCATCGGGGTTTCGGCGTGATCTGTCGCCAGTTTGCGTAAATGCGCGATCATGGATTTGAGCGCTTTTTCCTGCAATCCCAACAATTGCCGCATGCGCAGCATCAAGGCGGTATCTGTAATATCCTGCGATGTCGCCCCAAAATGCACATATTGTGCATGTTCGGGCGCCTGCATCAGTTTGCGGAATTCCGCGACCAGTCCAGGAACACTTACCCCATTTTGTCCCGTGGCATCTCCCAAACCTGCGGGATCAATCTGCAACTCGAGCGAGGCGCGGTGAATGGCCTGTGCGCTGATTTCGGGGATTGTTCCCGCCTTGCCTTGCAATTTGGCAAGCGTCCCTTCGACCAACATCATCGCACGCACTTCGGCTGTATCTGTAAATAGGCGACCCGCATCCCCAACTGGAAACAGTTTTGCGTAATTCGGACTATCAAACAGGGAGGCCGCCATGGGATTTAATCCTTTATGATGTGATCAATCAATGCCGCCAACCCAAGGGGATCTGAAAAGAACGGCGAATGACTGCGAGCGATGTCATAGACATCTTTTTGGTCCCAATCCGACACCATTGTCAATTGATGCTCTGGTGGAATGGTTTGATCGTTTGTACAGCGGATATAGGATTTTGGAACGCTGGCATAATTTTCGCCAATTTGGATTGGGGTTGCCTGTGGCTTGATGGCCTGCGTGCATAGGTTTGAAATCGCAAATTCCACAACCGCGTCTGAACAATCCTGATAAAACAATTCGCGCGCCCTGTGGGGTAGGATGTTCATGCCCAATCCATCCGCAGTGCGTTCTACTGCTTCAAGGATAGGTTGGCGTTGGGCCTCTTTGCGCATATCGATCAGCGAAACTCCATCGCGCGGCACATAGGCACATAGGTAGATTAGGCGATCAATCCGATCGGGTGCCTTTTCTGCCGCCGCTGAAATTGGAAAGCCCGCCATGGAATGGCCCAAAACAATCGCGCTATCCTCAAACGCATCCAAAATCGCATCTGCGTATAGGTCCAGTGTGATATCGGTGATGGGGCGGGGGTTGTTCCCATGCCCCGGTAAATCAATCCCAAATGCTGTGTACCCCAAATCCTGCAAGGCGGGCGCAAGATCGCGAAAGGCCCATGCGCCATGGCAGGAACCATGCACCAGCAAAATATCAGGCATGTCCTACCTCTGTCATGAATTCGGTTAAGATACGGGCATATTCAGCAGGGTTTTCAACGCATGGCAAATGCCCCGCGCGGCGGATCAATTCAAAACGGGCACCTGGGATCAATTCAACCGTTTCGCGCACCAAATCAGGGGGTGTTGATCCATCTTCTGATCCCGCAATCCCCAAGGTCGGCAGGCGTAAGCCAGATGTCGGCGTGTAAAAATCCGTTCCAGAAATCGCCGTACAGCACCCGATATAGCCTTCGTCAGGTTGACGTTCTAACATGTTTTTCCATGCTGCCAATTCGGGTGTTGCACGGAAATCGGCCCCAAACCAGCGCTCCATCACCGCATCAGACAGGGCCGCGATGCCAGATTTGCGAACTGCATTGATGCGATCTTCCCACAATGAGGGTTGGCCGATTTTGGCCGCAGTGTTGGACAGCACCATGGCGCGGACCAAATCCATGCGTTTTACGGCCAAACCTTGGGCGATCATCCCGCCGATGGACAGGCCAACAAACAATGCATCTTTGACGATTAGGTAGTCCAACAATGCCTCAACATCGCGCACCAAGGTTCCCATGGAATAGGGTGCAGGTGGGCAGTCCGATAATCCGTGTCCGCGTTTGTCATAACGGATATAACAATTTCCCTTCGGCAACAGGGGCATGACCGCATCCCACAGGCGCAGATCGGTGCCCAGCGAATTCGCAAAAACAACGGGACGCCCATTTGGGTTACCATCAACGCGATAATGTAGATCAATGTGATCTAATTTTGCGATTTTCATTTATGTCCTCATGCGGTTAGCGCGCGTTCGAACACATCTCTATCAACATTTCCGCCCGAGGCAACCGCGATCACGCAGTCTGAGGATGTCTGATCACCGTAAAAGAGGGCCGCGGCCAGCGCGACTGCGCCCCCCGGTTCAATGGTGATTTTCAATCTGTCATGGGCCAGTTGCATAGCATGCAGGGCATGTTCCTCGGTCACGGTGATCCCCGCATGGCACAACCGCTGCATTATGGGAAAGGTCAACTCACCTGGGGACAGGGTGACAATCGCATCGCACAGGCTGCCCAAGGTTGTAGGGTTGCGTTCAATTTGACCAGAGACCAGGGATCGGCAAACATCGTCAAACCCCTCGGGCTCGACGGGTCGCACGCGCATATTAGGCGCATCCTGTTCCAGTGCCAACGCGATCCCAGATGTCAGGCCACCACCCCCGCAACAGACTAAAACATCGGCATCCGTAATGCCTAATTCGGTCGCCTGTTCCGCGATTTCCAGGCCACAGGTACCTTGGCCCGCAATCACCTCTGGTTCGTCAAAGGGTTTGATTAGGGTTAGATCGCGTTCCCGAGAAATGCGCGCGCCGATTTCGTCGCGATCCTCATGTTCGCGATCATACAGAACCACCTCCGCACCTAAGGCGCGGGTGTTGTCGATTTTCGTCTTTGGCGCGTCAGCTGGCATGATGATCACCGAACTAATCCCATGTTGACGCGCGGCCAAGGCCACGCCCTGCGCGTGATTGCCCGAGGAAAAGGCGATCACACCCTTGGCGCGTGTTTCATCGGGTAGGGCAGACACTGCTGAAAACGCCCCGCGATATTTAAAGCTGCCCGTGTGTTGCAAACATTCGGATTTTACAAAAATCTGCTTTCCCGCAATCTCATCCAAAAAGGGCGAGGAAAGAAGGGGCGTCACGCGTTTATATCCCATCAGGCGATCATTGGCGACGCAAATGCGGTTATAGTCCATCTTTCATCTCCTTAATCCACGCGGACAATGTGACGAGCGATTCAGGTTCATCCAGAAACGGAATATGCGCGCGATCTGGAACATGGGTCAGGTGCAAGTTGGGCATGCGCCGTTTCATTTCGAGTGTGGTTTCCCGTGACAATAGATCAGAATTTGCACCATGAATTAGGGCCGTGGGCAAACCGTGAAGCGCATCAAACAGGGGCCATGCATCGACATCGCCTGCATTTTTGAAACCTTCTATCACCGCATCACGCAGTTTTGGATCATAGGTTAGATGCAGGCCATCAGGATGTTCCTGATACAAAATGCGTGCTTGCTCTAACCAGCGAGAGGGGTGCACATTTGCAAAACCTACCGCGGTGCGTGCGAGCACTTCAGCAGCCTCGGCATGGGTTTTTGCGGCGGGGCGGCGGCCCAAATAATCAGAAATGATATCTAAACCCGCTTGTTCCAGTTTGGGTCCAACATCATTTAGGGCGACGCCTAACAGGCGCGTTTTCGCGGTTGCAGCCATATACATCGCGTTCAGCCCACCGCGGGAGGTCCCTAAAATCGCAACCTTTTCGAGTCCCAGATGATTCAGTAATTCAATTGCATCCTGGGTTTCGCGCGGCACGGCGTAGGTTGTGAAATCGTTAGCCCAATCCGATGCACCCCGCCCGCGATAATCCAGTGTGATCAGCTGAACCTCGTGGAGGTGGGGGGCGACAAAATCAAAATCGCGCCCTGATCGCGTCAGTCCCGCCAAACATAGAATGGGTAATCCCGCACCCTGATCCGTGTAGTGCAGGTTTAAGCCGTCAGACGTTTTGAAATGTGGCATTAGCGTGCGGCCAAATCAGGGATCAGTGTGAGATCATCAAGTTCAAAGTTCGGTTTCGCGGGCAGATTATCCATTGGATCACCAGCGCGGTTCACCCAAACGGTTTGAAACCCGTATCCACAAGCCCCCGCCGCATCCCATCCGTTGGATGAGACAAACAAAACCTCGCTGGGGGCAACGCCCAGCTTTTCACCAACTAAGTCGTAGACCTTGGCGCTGGGTTTGAAAATGCCAACACTTTCCACGGACAAAACATCATCCAACAGCTCTTCTAATCCCGCAGATTGCACCGCGCCATTGAGCATATCGGGTGACCCATTTGACAAGATTGCGGTAATGGACCCCTGTTCCTTCAGTTTAGCGAGCATTTCGGGCACTTCTTCATAGGCCTGTAGTTCCCAATAAAGTGCCAAAAGGCGTTCGCGCATCTCGGCCTCACCCGCAAGGCTTAGGGCGGCCATGGCAAAATCCAATCCATCTTGGGTCACTTGCCAAAAATCAGTGTAATCCCCTGTGATCGCCCTCAACCAAGTGTATTGAAGCTGCTTTGAACGCCAAATTTCCGCCAGTTGCGGCCATATGGCCGCCAGTTTCGCATACTCTGACTCTGCTGCCGCGATACGTGCAGCGGCCGCCACATCAAATAATGTTCCATAGGCATCAAATACGCATGCTTTGATAGGCATAAATCTCTCCTGATCTTTAATGCAAGAAACCATGATTATGCGCTGGGGGGAAGGGGGAATACAGGTAATTTTTTTGACAGATACGTGTGTCTCTCTGCGCAGGAAAACTCAGCGATTCAGGAATTAACGTATCTTTATCAATACCGCACCGGCGCGCCCAGGTGTCATTGTGGCGTCATGGGCGGTGGCGCTGTCTTCTAATGGCAGGATGTGATGAACCGCGGGTTTAAATGCACCCTCCGCATGGGCGCGGTGCAACGCATCGATCGCAGCGTCCCGCTCTGACTTGGGTAAGATGTAGATTAACAGGATATCGATTGTGATCGCCTTGAACAAATAGGGACCAAAAGGCAGAGTTGGGGCCATTTCCTTGCCCGACCCATAGGCGGCGATTGTTCCGTTGGCGCGAACGACTTGATGCAAAAGACCTGCGTTTTGCCCGAATTCAACTTCAACCGCGCGGTCGACCCCATTGGGTGCGATTGCCAGAATTTGACCCGCCAAATCAGCCGCGCGATAATCCAAAATATGATCTGCTCCTGCTGCCGTCATCCGATCAAAAGAATTAGGTGATCCTGTTGCAATCACCGTTGCGCCGGCCCATTTGGCCAATTGAATGGCATTATGCCCCACAGAACCCGCACCGCCCGAAATCAACAGGGTCATGCCCGCAACATCGCCACCGCCCAAAACCGCATGCGCGGCCGTCAAACCCGGAATACCCAAACATGCGCCCGTTTCCATGGCCATATCATCAGGCATATCCACCGCCTGATCAGCGGGCAGCGCAATAAATTCAGCGCATGTGCCAAACGGGCGCTGCCATTGACCATTCCAAATCCAGACCCGAGATCCAATGCGGGTAGGGTCCACGCCCTGACCTACGGCTGTGATTATTCCTGCCCCATCTGAATTTGGGATAATCATAGGATATGCGGGTTTAGTAACACCTGGGCGTGCGCCTGCACGTGCCTTGGCATCTGATGGGTTTGCGCCTGAATACGCGAGTTGCACCAAAACCTCGCCCGCGGTAGGGGTGGGGCTGTCCATTTGGACAAGTGTCATCACATCCTTGGCGGAGCCAAAGGAGGAATACGTTACAGCGCGCATGGGATTATCCTTTTTTGCGAAGTCGGATTACAACATCGATGGATGCGATTTCGGTGCCATCAGGGGCATCAGGCACTTGCATGATTTTCAATTCTTCTGCTGGCGCATCGCTTAGTTTGGCATCGTCTTCCCAATAAAAATGCGGGTGATCATGAGTGTTTGTGTCAAAATAGCTTTTGGTGCCATCAACGGTAATTTCGTGCAGCAAACCTGCGTCACAAAAAGCGCTCAATGTGTTGTAAACGGTGGCCAATGACACCTTTTCCCCACTGCATTGTGCCCGTTCAAACAGGTTTTCCGCCGTCACATGGCGGTGCTGGCCGTCGCCCACCAAGGCCTCAGCCAGCAGGACCCGCTGCCGCGTTGGGCGCAGATCTGATTTTGCCAGCCAGTCGTGGGCGCGTTGTGTCGCCACTGTACGCATTCAAATCATCCGTTTCATGTTCAGCTGTTAATATGATCGTTTTGCAGGCAGTTTCAATTCTTTTCGTCAAACAGGAGATGTGAAACAAGTGAGAATGCTTGCAACATCAGAGCTGCGGATGCTAGAGAGCGCGGAAACATATAGAAATGAGAGCGATACTATGTCACAATATCCATCAAGTTTTGACCGCGACGATTTGTTAAAATGTGCCCGCGGCGAATTGTTCGGACCAGGAAATGCGCAATTGCCTGAACCCCCGATGCTGATGATGGATCGTATCACGGAAATTTCGGAAGATGGTGGCGAACATGGCAAGGGCCACGTGATCGCGGAATTCGATATTAAACCTGATCTTTGGTTCTTTGACTGCCACTTCCCCGGAAATCCAATCATGCCCGGGTGTTTAGGGCTTGACGGTTTGTGGCAGCTGACGGGTTTTAACCTTGGCTGGCGCGGCTGGAAGGGGCGTGGTTATGCGCTTGGGGTTGGTGAAGTAAAGCTGACTGGCATGGTGCGTCCGGATCGCAAAATGTTGACCTATCGCGTGAATTTCACCAAGGCTGTGCAAACACGCCGCCTGACCATGGGTGTTGCCGATGGGATCGTCGAAGCGGATGGCGAAGTGATCTATCAGGTGAAAGATATGAAAGTCGCTCTTTCAGAGAGCTAAAGAGATAAGAATAGGGAGAGCGACATGCGCCGAGTGGTTGTCACAGGGTTAGGGATTGTTTCTTCAATCGGGAACAACGCCGCAGAAGTATTAGAGAGCCTAAAGGAAGGTCGCTCTGGTATCACCGCGAATGAAGACATGAAGGAATATGGATTCCGCAGTCAAATTGCAGGTGATATTAAGGGGCTAAACCTGGCCGATATGATCGACAAACGTACACTTCGTTTCATGGGGCCAGGTGCGGCCTACGCCTATTTGGCGATGGAACAGGCGATCGCAGATGCAGGTTTGGATCAGTCATTGGTGTCAAACAAACGCACGGGATTGGTGGCAGGATCTGGCGGCCCATCAACCAGTTCGATGTTCGCGGCCCATCAGGTTGTGTTAAAGGCAGGATCGCCCAAACGCATTGGGCCACTTGCGGTTCCAAAATGTATGTCATCGACCATCTCAGCGAACCTGTCGACAGCGTATAAAATTAAGGGCATAAATTATTCTATTACCTCGGCCTGTTCCACATCCTTGCATTGTATCGGCAATGCTGCGGAACAGATTATGATGGGCAAGCAGGACGTGATGTTTGCAGGCGGCGGAGAAGAGTTGGATTGGACATTGTCCTGCCTGTTTGATGCAATGGGCGCAATGTCATCAAAATATAATGACACCCCCGAACGCGCATCCCGCGCATTTGACGCAGACCGTGATGGTTTTGTGATTGGCGGTGGTGGTGGGATCGTTGTTTTAGAAGATTTGGAACATGCCTTGGCGCGTGGTGCCAAAATCTATGCCGAAGTTACAGGCTATGGAGCTACATCAGATGGATACGATATGGTTGCCCCATCAGGTGAAGGGGGTGAGCGTGCAATGCGCCTTGCGCTGCAATCCCTGAACCGTGATCGCAAAGTGTCCTACATCAATGCCCACGGTACATCGACACCTGTTGGCGATGTGGGCGAGATCGAGGCCGTGCGCCGCGTCTTTGGTCAGGGATCAACACCCCCTGTCAGTTCCACCAAATCCATGACAGGCCACAGTCAAGGGGCGACGGGTGCCCAAGAAGCGATTTATTGCCTTTTGATGTTAGACAATGATTTCATTGCGCCATCGATAAATGTGGAAACATTGGACCCTGCCTTGGATCCTGCTGAAATTGCCACCAGCCTTGTGGAAAACGCAGACCTTGATACGGTGATGACCAACAGCTTTGGCTTTGGCGGAACCAATGGGTCGATGCTGATGTCAAAATATCGCGGGTAATTTGCCAACGATCTGACAGTGTTCCATGAGACTTTTGGAGTGCTGGGTCGCGCTTGACGCCCAGAGAGAAAACCGTCATTTAGGTTCAAAGAACGACGAGCGGGGCAGATTATAATGCAATCACTTGCTGGAAAACGCGGTTTGGTCATGGGTGTGGCCAATGAACGGTCTATCGCTTGGGGTATTGCCAAGGCAATGGCAGAAGCGGGCGCAGAATTGGCATTTACTTATCAGGGCGACGCCTTTGGTCAGCGATTAGCGCCTTTGGCGGCATCAGTTGAGTCTGATTTTATGGTCGATGTGGATGTGACGGATGATGCAAGCCTTGATGCTGCATTTGATCAGCTGGCCGCGCGTTGGCCCACGATTGATTTTGTGGTGCATGCGATTGCCTATTCTGACAAAAACGAGCTGACAGGCCGTTTTGTAAATACATCGAGAGATAATTTCAAAAACTCGCTTGATATCTCGGCCTATTCCTTCGTCGAGGTGGCGCGTCGTGCACATCCGATGATGGAAGAAAACGGTGGCACCTTGATCACCCTGACGTATCAAGGATCAAACAAGGTGACACCATTTTATAACGTGATGGGTGTGGCCAAAGCCGCACTCGAGGCCACGACACGTTACTTGGCAAATGACTTGGGTCCTGATGGGATCCGCGTCAATGCCATTTCCCCTGGTCCTATGAAAACACTCGCTGGGGCTGCCATCGGTGGTGCGCGTAAAACTTACAAGCACACAAATCAAAACGCGCCTTTGCGCTCTAATGCAACGCTTGAGGCTGTTGGTGGAACCGCCGTTTATTTGGTATCAGATGCTGGTGCCTGTACAACCGGTGAGATAATCCGCGTTGATGGTGGATACCACGTGTTGGGCATGCCGCAGCCAGATAACCTGTAATCCGTTCGCGCATCGGGAAGTATTCAGAAGGATCGGTCTTCAACACGTCATGGTTTAAATCGGATCACCGGTCACAGCGGTGCCGCCTGCCTTGAATGCATTATCAACATAATTGTGGACCAGAGACGGATCACATACGGTGCCTCCATCTGGATAGCGACGCGCCTCTATGTGCCCTTCGATACCATCATCACTGACCCAGTGTTCACATCCATCTGGATCAACCCAGATGGTTGGTATGTAGCGTCCCGCCTGTGCCGTAGCCGAAGTCCCGAAGATACTAAATACACCCAGCACCAAAAATAACAATCCGCCCCCCAAGCGATAAATAATACTCAAAAAAGTCTCCATCCGTGTTCATATGAACTTATAAAATGTATAATGACATTAACTGACATTTTTTAGGGGGCTGGTACTGGTATTGTTTAACCAATTCGGCCCATTTTCATCGAAAATATGGCGAGCATTTGTCTTATTCCTTGGAGCTGTTTTGCACATGGAAACAATACCGTTTAGAGCGGGTGTTGTCGTTTTATGACAAACAGTGAAATGTGACTCGGAACACGAATTAGACCTAATTGAGGGTTTGGCCGTCCAGAGAATTCGGGTTGCTTTGGGTAATTCGGACGCGTCGAATGTCCCCAATTTGGATCGTTGGGTCGGTCACATGCACTGCGTGCAGGTATTCTGACTTCCCTACCATTTGTCCTTCAAAACGCCCCGCACGCTCAAACAGAACCGAAACTTCGCGGCCCAACATTGAATCCTGAATGGTGCGTTGTTGTTCCGTAATCAGCGCTTGCAAACGATGAAGACGTTCGGCTTTCACGTCCTCAGGCAACTGATCACGCTCTGCCGCGGGGGTACCTGGACGGGTGGAATATTTAAATGAAAACGCCTGACCATACTCCACCTCTCGAATCAAGTTCATGGTGTCTTCGAAATCCTGATCTGTTTCTTCGGGGAACCCGACAATGAAATCACCAGAAATCAGGATGTCGTGACGCGCTTCGCGAATACGTTCAATCAGTTTAACATAGCTTTGCGCATCATGGCTGCGGTTCATGCGTTTAAGGATTTTGTCCGATCCCGACTGAACAGGCAAGTGAAGATAAGGCATCAGTTTTTTGCAGGTGCCGTGCGCCTCGATCAAATCATCTTGCATGTCATTGGGGTGGGATGTTGTGAACCGAATGCGTTCTAATCCATCAATTGTGTCCAATTCCCAGATCAAGCGCGCCAAGGTCCATTCATCTCCATCCGCGCCTGCACCGTGATATGCGTTCACGTTTTGCCCCAAAAGCGTGATTTCTCGCACACCGCGTTCGACCAGATCGCGCGCCTCTTGTAAGATCCGTTCTGCAGGGCGCGATACTTCTGCACCGCGCGTGTAGGGCACAACGCAGAATGCGCAGAATTTGTCACAGCCCTCTTGAACAGTCAAAAACGCGGCAGGGGCGCGTTTTGCCTTGGGGCGGCGTTTCAGGTGTTCGAACTTATCCTCTTCAGGGAAATCTGTATCAATCGCGCGGCTGCCTGTGCCTGCTTTGGCTTCTAATTCAGGCAGGCGATGATAGCTTTGTGGACCTACAACTAAGTCCACCATCGGTTGGCGGCGCATAATCTCTTCGCCCTCGGCCTGTGCTACACATCCTGCAACACCGATTTTCAAATCAGGCTTTTCTGATTTTAGCATTTTATAGCGGCCCAATTCGGAATACACCTTCTCAGCCGCTTTTTCGCGGATATGACAGGTATTTAGTAGGATCATGTCCGCATCATCAGGCGTTTGCGTTTCCACATACCCTGATCCACCCAATGCTTCGACCATGCGTTCACTGTCATATACGTTCATCTGACAGCCGTATGTTTTGATGTATAGCTTTTTGGACTCAGACATGGCACGATCCTTAGGGCAAATTTGCTGCGCGTTTGCTACACAAATCTTGTCTGAGTTGCAATGCATGCTGAATTCATAATGACTGAATCTGTCCAATGTGACTGCAAGGCTCAATGGAGTATCCAAATTTAACATCGTTTATCCAAAACGAAGGCAGCACTGTGGCGAACGGGCCGATCGCGTTTTCGTTTGGTGAGGACGATGTCGAAGTTGAGACAACATTGGATTACACTATCAAATTGGGATTGTAAAAAATCATCGTGTTTGCCAAACCACATCGCATACGTTTTTAGATTGACCCTTACGCAGTTCTCCGCTGTCTATATTGATAGAGTTGTGGATGACTGTCTTGAGCGCACAGTAAATGTTTTCACGCTACATAGGGCGGGGTACTGGGTCCATTTTTTGGACTTTACGCGAAAGACCTGTCTCACAAGTTTTACAGTTCTCGTTTGGTTGCCGAATTTCTGGCCTTGCATGCAGTATAGCGGCGTGGGTCTATCTTGACCTTTGTTCTTGATACACATTCGGGCGATTTGAAGCCGATCCAAAAGGTGTGAATTTGGATGACGCCTATTTGGATCACAGCACGCAACAACCGTTTGTAGCGTCAATTTAATTTTTACAGTGGGCCAAACTGGCGACATGAGGTCTTCGTGCTCTATGAACACTGCCGCATTGATCGCACGGCATTTGTTCAGACGAAAAAAGGCTCGGTCATGCACCAACAGTTTTATTATCAGATCGCGAATACAATACCTATTCCTGCCCATGGCTTAACAATAACACAGCTGCAGTTGCGTCATTCCGCATGGCCAAGGCAATGAAGCGCAACACAACATCGTTAAAATAAATCGATGATTTTCGTTGGTTTAAGTCAGTCCGTCTTTGTGGACCGATTAACAATTTCTTGATTTGGGCCTGATAAAACTTGGGCAGTGGTGTTACGGATGATTTATAAAAACGAGTAAAACTAAAATCTATCCCTTGCGTTTTCCAGATTCGCTTGGCACCATATCTATGAGCAGAAATGGAGTAGTGAGTGGCGCAAGGTACGCTATCTGAACCGCAAAAATCCACAATTGCAGGTCAAACTGCGTTGGAGTTTCCTGACAATAGATTGATGATCGAGCTCTGTGGAGAGTTTGATAAAAATCTCGCCAAAATTGAACAGCAGTTGGATGTTCAAATCATCCGGCGGGGTAATCAGTTGGACATCTTTGGCCTAAATGAGGCCAAGAGTGAAGCCCATAGTGTGCTAAGCAGCCTCTATGAACGGTTGGAAAACGGCAAGTCTGTTGAATTTGCCGATATTGATCGTGCATTGAGGATGAACGCAGAAAATAACAATCAGCTTGAGATGTTTTCGAAAAGCAGCGTTGAAATCAAAACCCGTAAAAAGGTTGTTGAACCCCGAACCGACGCACAAAAAGCCTACGTTAATTCTCTCATGGAAAATGAATTGGCCTTTGGGATTGGACCTGCGGGAACCGGCAAAACGTATTTGGCGGTGGCTGTAGCTGTCAATAAATTTATTTCGGGCGATGTGGATCGGATTATTTTATCGCGCCCTGCCGTTGAGGCAGGTGAAAAGCTCGGCTACCTACCGGGTGACATGAAGGATAAGGTCGATCCCTACATGCAGCCTCTCTATGATGCGCTGAACGATTTTCTGCCGGGCAAACAACTTGCCAAATTGATCGAGGAAAAGCGTATCGAAATCGCGCCGTTGGCGTTTATGCGCGGACGCACATTGGCAAATGCATTTGTAGTGCTGGATGAGGCCCAAAACGCAACATCTATGCAAATGAAAATGTTTCTAACTCGTTTGGGCGAGGGATCGCGCATGGTGATCACAGGGGATAGATCCCAAGTGGATTTGCCGCGTGGCGTTGTGTCGGGTTTGTCGGACGCAGAACGCTTGTTAAAGGGGATCATGGGTGTTGGATTTAACTATTTCACATCCAAAGATGTGGTGCGCCATCCCTTGGTCGCAGCAATCATCGAGGCCTATGACGAAGACAGCAAACGCGCATTAATCAAGAACGCGAAACGGTCTCAACAACAATGAGCGTTGATGTCATCTTAGAGGATGAACGGTGGCGCGGCTTGGATTTAGAGGGGTGTTCGCAAACCGCCTTTGATGCAGTAATGTCTTTTTTTAATCTGACTGAAGCGGGATTCGAATGCTGTGTTTTGGGGTGTGACGACGGCAAAATTGCTGAACTAAACAGGGATTTCCGTAGCAAACCACAGGCTACCAATATCTTGTCATGGCCGTCAGATGAACGCGCTGCAGAAGATGAAGGTGAGCGCCCCGATTTGCCGGAAGCCACCTTTGATCCCGAACTGGGTGACATTGCGATTGCCTATGAAACATGCTTGCGCGAAGCCGAGACTGGTAAAATCGCGCCGCAGCACCATGTTACACATTTAATTGTACATGCCGTATTACATCTATTAGGCTATGACCACATTCGTGACCAAGATGCCACATTGATGGAAGGTATCGAAATTGAAATACTTGCTAATATGGGGATCGCAAACCCATATGATCAGTAAGACCGCCAAATTGACGGAAGGAAAAAATGGGCGATATTGACGGGTCCTCGAGTGCAGCGCAAAGCGCGCAGTCAAACGAGACCACACTTAAAAAACGAACTGGATTTTTTGGTCGTTTGTTTGCCTCAAAATCCGCTGGTGGCGACGAATTAACAACTGCGCCACAATCCCAAAGCAGTGCGCCGAAATTGGGCCTGGCAAACCTCCGCCGTTTGCGCGTCGAGGATGTGGCCATCCCCAAAGCGGAAATCATCGCCGTTCCGGACACGGTGACCAAATCTGAATTGGTCGATGCATTCCGAAGCAGCACGATGACACGCTTGCCTGTTTTTTCAGGCACGTTGGATACGCCTGTGGGTATGGTGCACCTAAAGGATTTTGCACTATCCCACGGATTTGAAACCGAGGATCATGATTTCAACCTTACGCAAACACTGCGCCCTGTCTTGTTCGTACCGCCTTCAATGCCATTGTCAGTTCTCTTGACCAAGATGCAGACGGAACGTTCGCACATGGCATTGGTGATTGATGAGTATGGCGGTGTTGATGGATTGGTCACGATTGAGGACCTGTTGGAACAAGTGGTTGGTGAAATCGAAGATGAACACGACATAGAAGAAGCCGATCTGTGGAGTGAGGAAAAACCCGGACAGTTCCTGTTGCTTGCAAAAACGCCATTGGATGATTTTGCCGAAGAAACGGGTATTAATCTGGTCGCACATGATGACATTGATGCAGAAGAGGTGGATACAATTGGTGGGCTTCTCTTCATGCTTTCTGGTCGCGTGCCTGTGCGGGGCGAGGTTGTATCCCACCCAAACGGTTCAGAATTTGAAATTGTTGATGCAGACCCACGGCGCGTCAAACGCATCCGTTTACGTTTGGCGTCGGTTGTGAAGGCTGCTGAATAAACCGTGTTTCAACGCGGCTGTGATAGGGCACTAATCTGGTCGGAGCGGCACCCCAAATGGGCTGCGGTTCTCTTGGGGGGCGGAGTTGCACTAGGTCACGCACCACTGTCGCTTTGGCTCAGCAGTGTTGCCTGTCTGATCCTGTTTTTTAAGCTGTCTCGTGACACCGCATCCCCCGTTAAAATTGGGTGGGCGTTTGGGTTTGGATATTTCCTTGTCACGCTTAACTGGATTGTCGAACCCTTTTTGATTGACCTCCAAACCACGGGTTTCATGGCACCCTTTGCTCTTTTATTCATGGCAGGGGGGCTAGCCCTGTTTTGGGGCGCTGCGGGATGGTTTGTGCGTCCCTTTGACTCATTTGGTTGGGTGTTGGGGCTGACAGTGGCTGAATATTTTCGGGGCGTTTTGTTCACGGGCTTTCCATGGGGGTTGCTGTCCTACACATTGTCGCAAAGCCCCGTCGTTGGTTACTTTGCATGGGTCGGACCCCATGGCGTAACACTTTTTTTGTTGATGATTTGTGCGCTGTTTGCGCAACGATTATTGGCTGCTGTGGCAGGGGTAAGTGCGATCATGCTCACCTGCGCCTTGATCCCTCTTCCTGAAGTGCAACGTGGTTCGGCCGAAACGACGGTTCGCTTGGTCCAACCCAATGCCCCACAAGAGCAAAAATGGGATCCATTTTACGCCCCAATCTTTTTGGATCGTATGATCGAGGCCACCGCCGCAGACCCAAAGGTTGACGTGATCATTTGGCCAGAAAGCGCGATTTACACCGCTCTGAATTACGCGGATCGCCACATTGAACGCCTGCGCAGCGCTGCGGGCAGATCGGATGTGATCTTTGGTATTTTGCGGATCGATGAACGTGATCGTCTATATAATTCGCTGGTGCTTTCACGGGATGACCAAACGTCACAGATTTATGACAAACGTCACCTTGTGCCCTTTGGCGAATACCTTCCGTTTGAGGATTGGTTGGTGCGCTTGGGATTTGGATTTGCTCCTGAATTATTTGGTGTTGGGTTCGCGGCAGGACAATCTGGCGACCCCATGATCCTGTCCAATTCGGTTAAAATCCTGCCGATGATTTGTTATGAAATTATTTTCCCACGTGCGGTATCGGCGGCACGTCGGGATGCAGACGTAATTGTGCAGATATCAAATGACGCTTGGTTTGGTGGCTTTTCAGGTCCTGCACAGCATCTGGAAATCACCCGACTGCGCGCGATTGAACAGGGTATGCCGATCGTGCGCGTCTCAAACCCAGGCGTCAGTGCGGTGATTAATGGACGTGGTGAAATCGTCGATCAAATGAGGTTGAATACGGCAGGTCATCTGGATGTGCAGGTGCCGTTGAGGCATTATAAAACTCCCTATGCGTGGTTTGGGAATTGGGCCTTTTGGGTAGCATGGGCCGCACTATTGGTTCTGGCGATTGGTCGAGGTGGAATTAGGGATTGACGCGCCGGTCACTCGGGCCTAATGGGGATTAACGTCGTCACAACGGCTTCCTGGCGTGACGCAGCACATCTAATGGAGCATTTTACATGACAAGAAGCGCATATGTATTTACGTCGGAGTCTGTTTCTGAGGGACACCCGGATAAGGTCTGCGATCGCATTTCTGATGCGGTTTTGGACGCCTTTTTGGCAGAAGAGCCAGAGGCACGGGTGGCCTGCGAAACATTTGCCACAACGAACCGCGTTGTGATCGGTGGTGAAGTTGGCCTGTCTGACAAAGAGAAATTATTAAGTTATATGGGCCGCATCGATGATATCGCGCGCGCCTGCATCAAAGATATTGGATACGAGCAAGATAAATTTCACCACGAAACCGTCGAGGTGACAAATCTGCTGCACGAACAATCGGCGCATATCGCCCAAGGTGTGGATGCAGCAGATAACAAAGACGAAGGCGCAGGCGATCAGGGAATCATGTTTGGCTATGCCACCAATGAAACCGAAGAGCTAATGCCAGCACCCATTCAGTATTCGCATGCGATCCTGCGCCGTTTGGCAGAGGTGCGCAAGGATGGCACAGAACCAACATTGGGACCGGATGCAAAATCCCAGCTGTCAGTACGCTATGAAAACGGGAAGCCCGTGGGCGTGACATCAATTGTTTTGTCGACACAGCACGTGGATGAAGCGATGACATCCGATGATGTGCGTTTGGTGGTTGAACCCTACATCCGCGAAACTCTGCCCGAGGGATGGATTACCGCAGACACGGCATGGCACGTAAACCCCACTGGGAAATTTGTGATTGGCGGACCAGATGGGGATGCGGGCCTAACGGGGCGTAAGATCATTGTGGACACATATGGCGGTGCAGCCCCCCACGGAGGCGGCGCGTTTTCTGGGAAAGATCCGACAAAGGTTGATCGTTCGGCGGCCTATGCGGCGCGCTATTTGGCGAAAAATGTGGTGGCCGCAGGTTTGGCAGATAAATGCACGATCCAGCTGAGCTATGCGATTGGTGTTGCGCGTCCATTGTCGATTTACGCTGATACATTTGGCACAGGTCAGGTTAGCGAAGAGCAGATCGAAAAAGCGGTGTCGGACAGTATGGACCTTACCCCACGCGGTATACGCACGCATCTGGGACTGAACAAACCCATTTATCAACGCACAGCTGCCTACGGCCACTTTGGCCGCGCGCCTGACGCAGACGGCGGTTTCAGCTGGGAGTGCACCGATCTGATTGATGCGCTGAAATCGGCCGTCTAAGTTTAGTGATGACGCGCCCTTTTGGGTGCAATGTTCTATCTCTCTCATGGATGCATCCTGCAACGGATTCGCCTTCGCGCTTGCAGGGCGCGAGCGAAATGATTAAGTCCCGTCTAATGGACAACACACATCACCCCAGCGGATCTCCGTGGCGCAATTTTTATGGGCGGTTTAAGGGCAAAACCTTGCGTCCTGCGCAGACTAAAGCCTTGGACGAAGATTTGGGTCGTCTGAGCGTTCCAAACGTGTCCTGGGACGTTAATCCAGATCGTACTCAGTTGGATTTAAAGTCCATGTTTGGTGAAAAAGACCTATGGTTGGAAATAGGATTTGGCGGCGGAGAACACTTAGTGCATCAGGCGTGGTCAAATCCTGGGGTGGGCATTATTGGGTGCGAGCCATTTTTGAACGGCGTTGCGATGTTGTTGCAAAAACTGCGCGAAACTTCCTGTGAGAATGTACGCATTCATCCAGGCGATGCGCGCCATTTGTTTGATGTGTTGCCAAAAGAATCTGTGTCTAAGGCATTTCTGCTATATCCAGATCCATGGCCCAAGAAGCGCCATCACCGACGCAGATTTGTGACGCAAGAGCATTTGTTGCCCCTATGTGATATCCTAAAACCGGGTGCCATTTTACGGGTGGCCACCGATATTCCCGACTACGTGCGCCAAACATTGCAAGAGGTGCCCAAGGCAGGATTTGAATGGTTGGTAGACGGACCTACTGATTGGCGCACCCCTTGGCAGGATTGGATTTCCACGCGATATGAGCAAAAAGCCTTTCGTGAGGGTCGGCGCGCACATTATTTGACGTTTAAGAAACCCCACGCCTAGACCTTGGGGACTGGTTCCGCTAACAAGACACAAATTTTAAGCAATCAAGACGTAAAGGATGCCACATGTCTGGACACGGCACGCCCATTCCAATGCAAGCGGGTCACGCAAATCCCCTAGTGGGGACGGCGCATGTCCCTGGGGATAAATCGATTTCACATCGATCTTTGATGTTTGGTGGAATGGCGGTGGGCAAGACAGAAATTTTTGGCCTGCTTGAGGGTGAAGATGTGTTGGACACGGCCAAGGCCATGCGCGCCTTTGGTGCCGAGGTCACGCAGCACGGGTCGGGGCATTGGACAGTTTTTGGTGTGGGTGTTGGTGGTTTGACCGAACCTGACACCGTGATTGATTGTGGCAATTCAGGAACAGGCGTGCGATTGATCATGGGGATGATGGCGACATCGCCCATCACGGCGACTTTTACGGGGGACGCCAGTTTGAATAAACGCCCGATGGCGCGGATCACAGATCCATTGGCGCTGTTTGGGGCGCGATCTGTCGGGCGATCAAAGGGGCGTTTACCATTGACGATTGTTGGGGCTGCAAATCCCGTGTCTGTGGAATATCATCTGCCTGTTGCCTCTGCCCAGGTGAAATCGGCCGTATTGTTGGCCGGACTAAACGCGCCTGGTAAAACCGTAGTTGTCGAACCCAAGGCAACGCGTGATCACACCGAACGAATGCTTCGTGGCTTTGGTGCGCAATTGACGGTTGAAGATACGAATGAGGGACGGGTAATCACCCTGACTGGGCAACCAGAGCTAAAGCCTCAAACGATTCATATACCTCGTGATCCATCCTCGGCGGCGTTTCCCGTATGCGCTGCCCTAATTACGCCGGGATCAGATGTGTTGGTGCCAAACATTGGCCTGAACCCTACACGATCAGGGTTGTTTATCACCTTGCAAGAGATGGGCGCAGATCTGACATTTGAAAACGAACGCGAAGAAGGCGGTGAGCCAGTTGCTGATCTGCGCGCGCGGTATTCGCCCAATATGGTGGGCATTAATGTGCCCGAAGATCGTGCGGCTAGTATGATTGATGAATACCCCATCCTTTCAGTTGTTGCGGCGAATGCTACAGGGGTCACGCATATGGGCGGGGTCCATGAATTGCGTGTCAAGGAAAGTGATCGCATCGACGCCATGGCCCAAGGATTGAAGGCAAATGGCATTACAGTTGATGAGGGCGAAGATTGGTGGGCTGTCACAGGTTTGGGATCAGGGAATGTACCGGGTGGTGCAACCTGCGAAACATTCCTTGATCACCGCATTGCGATGTCCTTCCTAATCCTTGGGTTTGCATCAAAATCCGCGGTTGCGGTGAATGATGGTGGCCCCATCGCCACATCCTTTCCCATTTTTGAACAATTGATGGGGGATTTGGGCGCAAATATTGAACGGCTGAGCGTTTAAAATGCCCTTTGCAATCGCCATAGACGGACCTGCCGCGGCGGGTAAGGGCACAATCGCCCGCGCCGTTGCTGTGCATTTTCAGTGTCCGCATTTGGATACGGGCCTGCTGTATCGGGCGGTGGGGCGCAAAATGATGGATGGCATTGATCCGATCGAGGCGGCCTTGACCCTGTCCGAGGATGATTTGGCCCGCGATGATTTGCGCACAGCCGATGTGGCCCAAGCTGCGTCCAAGGTGGCCGTTGTTGCTGAGGTGCGTGCCGCATTGCTGGATTTCCAACGCGCTTTTGCCGCACGTGCGGGTGGGGCTGTATTGGATGGGCGTGATGTTGGCACGGTGATCTGCCCTGATGCGCCTGTGAAATTATTTGTCACCGCCAGCGCCGAGGTGCGCGCCAAACGCCGCTATGACGAATTGATCGAACGGGGGCAGGATGCGTCGTTGGATCAGGTATTGGCCGAGGTGAAAGAACGGGATGACCGCGACATGAACCGCGCCGATGCACCCCTGCGTCCAGCGGATGATGCGATGCATCTGGATACAACCGAGTTTAGCATTGATGAAGCGGTGGCCGAAGCGATTGAATTGATCGAGGCAAAGCGCGGGTAAGGGGCGACGAGTAATCGATGCGATGTCCTAGTAGGATTGTTTTTGTGTTATACGCCAGCCGATTGGTGTCGCAAACACCACTTTCGTGATTCTGTGTACCCGCCTGTGGGCGGTGAACAAGGCTGAGGCCAGCAAGACGCCGCCTGTGGGGCGGGCAGCGCCTTGCCAATCTAGAGATTGGCTAGATTAAAAGTCTAGGAGTTCCAAAAAAGGTGAATTAAGTTTGGTGAATTCATGAATTGTTGGCCTTATGTTGGAGGACTTTTCTATTTACCACGTACTTCCCAACCAAATCCTATAAAACCCCTTGATCCTTTATAAAAACAAGGCTAAACGGGCGCTGTCAGAACGGTAATAACCGCAAGAACGTTAGAGTGTTGAGCAGGGTCAGGCAGTAACTGGCCCTTTTACGTTTGGGAAAATCGATTTGACCAATGAACCCTAAGACCAGAGGAGACAACCTCTTGGCCTGAATAAATGCTAGTAAAGGAAACTGAGACCACATGGCTCAAAACACATCTATGGAAGAATTCGAAGCATTATTGAATGAAAGCTTCGAAATGGACACACCCCAAGAGGGTACAGTTGTCAAAGGCAAAGTTATCGCAATCGAAGCGGGACAAGCCATTATCGACGTAGGCTATAAAATGGAAGGCCGCGTTGAACTAAAAGAATTCGCAAACCCAGGTGAAGCCCCAGAAGTTGCCGTTGGCGACGAAGTTGAAGTTTATTTGCGCGCCGCTGAAAACGCCAAAGGCGAAGCAGTCGTATCACGCGAAATGGCCCGCCGCGAAGAGGCTTGGGATCGTCTGGAAAAAGCACACGCAAACGAAGAGCGCGTCGATGGCGCAATCTTTGGACGCGTCAAAGGTGGCTTTACTGTTGATTTGGGCGGCGCAGTTGCGTTTTTGCCTGGATCACAGGTTGACGTACGCCCTGTGCGTGACGCGGGCCCATTGATGAACATCAAGCAGCCTTTCCAAATCCTGAAAATGGACCGTCGTCGTGGCAACATCGTTGTATCACGTCGCTCAATCCTAGAAGAATCACGTGCAGAACAGCGTGCAGAAGTCATCGGCAACCTAGGTGAAGGTCAGGACGTGGAAGGTGTTGTGAAAAACATCACTGAATACGGTGCCTTTGTGGATCTAGGCGGTGTTGACGGCCTATTGCACGTCACTGACATGGCCTGGCGCCGCGTGAACCACCCATCTGAGATCCTGACAATTGGTGAAACAATCAAAGTTCAGGTCATCAAGATCAACAAAGAAACACACCGCATCTCATTGGGCATGAAGCAGTTGCAAGAAGACCCATGGGAAATCGTTGCGGCGAAATACCCGCTGGAATCGGTGCACAAAGGTACAGTGACAAACATCACTGATTATGGTGCCTTTGTTGAACTGGAAGCGGGCGTTGAAGGTTTGGTTCACGTGTCAGAAATGTCATGGACCAAGAAAAACGTACACCCAGGCAAAATCGTTTCAACATCGCAAGAAGTTGAAGTGATGGTTTTGGAAATCGATGGCGTCAAGCGCCGCGTTTCATTGGGTCTAAAACAGTGTCAGCGAAATCCATGGGAAGTCTTTGCTGAAACCAACCCAGAAGGCAGCCAAGTTGAAGGTGAAGTTAAAAACATCACTGAATTCGGCCTATTCATTGGTTTGGATGGCGAAATCGACGGTATGGTTCACCTATCAGACATCTCTTGGGATGAGCGCGGTGAAGATGCAATCCAAAACTTCCGCAAAGGCGACATGGTTCAGGCGGTTGTGTCCGAAGTAGACGTTGAAAAAGAACGCATCAGCCTGTCCATCAAAGCATTGGGTGGTGACAAATTCGCAGAGGCAACAGGCGGCGTGAAACGCGGCTCTGTGATCACTGTTGAAGTTACTGCAATCGAAGATGGTGGTATCGAGGTTGAATACGAAGGTATGAAAACATTCATCCGTCGTTCAGACCTATCACGCGATCGTGCAGAGCAGCGTCCAGAGCGTTTCTCAGCAGGTGACAAAATCGACGTACGCATAACAAATATTGACTCAAAAACACGCAAATTGGGTGTGTCGATCAAAGCACGCGAAATCGCAGAAGAGAAAGAAGCAGTCGAACAGTATGGTTCATCAGATTCTGGTGCATCATTGGGCGACATCTTAGGTGCTGCGCTAAAAGGCGACGAATAAATCCAAGCGATAGATTTCGTTTAAATACCCTCTGCCTTAGCAGGGGGTATTTTTGTTGTTAGAGTTGCGAAAAGTCATAAGCATCTGAATTTTCTGAATCAACTTTGGCTAATCTGGTGTGTATCTCGGGGGGGCTGAAGTAATAAAATTAGACATGTTGTCATTCCTTGTGTGACCGCTCTGTGATTCGTAAATAGGTTATGATGTAAGGGCTGAATAACTTCCCATCTGAAGAAAACATTGCTTTTACAGGATGATTTTCAGATATAGTATAGCTTAAGTTGGCAAAAACGTGAGAATATAGACACAAATTTTCACAAATTGTTTATCAGCACTCGCATTATTATTATAATGGGGATGTAACACTTGGGAGGGTAACGTCGCTATGATCCGTTCGGAATTGGTCCAGATAATCGCAGATGAAAATCCACACTTGTTTCAGCGCGACGTTGAACGCATCGTAAACACCGTGTTTGAAGAAATCACCAACGCACTTGCTAAAGGCGAACGCGTTGAATTGCGCGGATTTGGTGCTTTTTCGGTGAAAAAGCGTGACGCACGCGTTGGACGCAATCCACGCACAGGCGAATCCGTTTCGGTTGATGCTAAGGCAGTGCCGTTTTTCAAAACGGGTAAATTGCTACGCGATCGTCTTAATGGGAAAGAGCCATAATGCGGTATTTGCGCTATGCCTTTTTAGCCTGCCTTGCTTTTGTTATGGTTTTGTTGGCTGTTGCAAACCGTGAAATGACAACACTGTCGTTGTTGCCAGCCGAATTGAACGAAATCGCGCCATTTGCGTTTTCTATCAATTTGCCTGTGTTTTCCGTTTTCTTTTTGGGCATCTTCTTTGGTATTGGCGTTGGATTTGCATGGGAATGGCTGCGTGAATATAAACTGCGTGCCGAAGCGTCACGCAATGGCCGTGCCCTGCGCAAGGCCGAGCGAGAGCTCGCTAAGATAAAGGGTGAAAAGTACAAGGACCAAGATGACGTCCTCGCCCTAATTGAAGATCTTGCATAATCCGTATGACAAATCCTATATCCGTGAAAATTTGTGGCCTGGCCACTGTGGATGATGTGTGCGCCTGCGCGGATGCGGGTGCGAATTATATGGGCTTGGTGTTTTTTGAAAAATCCCCCCGCAATATCACCATTACAGCGGCGCGTGAATTGGCATTGGCAGCCCGCTTGGGATTGGCCAAAGTCGCCTTGGTTGTGAACCCCAGCGACGCTGAGTTGGATGCGATCACCGCCACTGTTCCACTGGATATGTTGCAGCTTCATGGCAGTGAAACGCCCGAACGCGTGGCAGAGGTCAAGGCGCGTTATGGCCTGCCCGTGATGAAGGCGGTTGGGATTGCGGATGGGGATGATTTGCCCAAACTGGAAAGCTATTTCGGTGTTGCCGATCAAATTCTTGTGGATGCAAAACCGCCCAAGGGTGGAGTATTGCCAGGCGGCAATGGCCTGTCTTTTGATTGGCGCTTAATTGCAGGGCGTCGTTGGCCGTGTCCCTGGATGTTGGCGGGCGGGCTAACCCTTGAAAACGTGGCCGAGGCGGTCAAAATGACGGGCGCGAAACAGGTGGATGTGTCCAGCGGTGTCGAAGATGCGCCGGGCCAAAAAAACGCAGAATTGATCCAAAAATTCGTGCAAAGCAGCCGTGCGTAAATTTTTCCTGTGACATCGCGTGATTTATTGCGCGGGCGCTTTACCATACCCGAATGACAGGCTAAACCTGGCGGGTGAATGGCGGAGGACCAAAAATGGCAAACGATCTCTTCAATAGCTTTATGACAGGCCCAGATGATAAGGGGCGTTTTGGTAAATTTGGGGGCCGCTTTGTGTCGGAAACCCTGATGCCACTGATCCTAGAGCTGGAAGAGCAATATGAGCGCGCCAAAACGGACGATACGTTTTGGGCGGAAATGAATGATCTGTGGACGCATTATGTTGGCCGCCCCAGTCCCATGTATTTTGCCGAACGCTTAACTGATCATTTGGGTGGCGCAAAAATCTATATGAAGCGAGACGAGCTGAACCATACAGGCGCGCATAAAATCAACAACGTGTTGGGCCAAATCATTCTGGCGCGTCGCATGGGCAAAACCCGTATCATCGCCGAAACAGGGGCGGGCCAACACGGCGTGGCCACTGCGACCGTCTGTGCGAAATTTGGTTTGAAATGTGTGGTTTACATGGGCGCACATGATGTGGAACGTCAGGCGCCAAACGTATTCCGTATGCGCCTTTTGGGTGCAGAGGTTG
>Ga0213864_10000112_pt1 | contig 33494 bp, 43 predicted proteins | sample PICome_5_FD_160078 | JGI IMG/M metagenome (GOLD analysis project Ga0213864, IMG submission 160078) | Coastal seawater microbial communities near Pivers Island, North Carolina, United States - PICO247 | ecosystem: Environmental > Aquatic > Marine > Coastal | place: USA: North Carolina... | reverse complement strand
CTAATTATAATCAACCATCTAATTATAATCAAACTAGACAAGAATCTAATTATAATCAACCATCTAATTATAATCAAACTAGACAAGAATCTAATTATAATCAAACTAGTTATAACCAATTACCTAATTATAACTTTAGTAATTATAATCAACCATATATAACACATTTACCATATAATATTCCAATTACAGAATATAAAACTGATACAATGCAATTGTAAATAGTAAAAAATATATAACTATAAAGGTAATATATAATTTCAGCGATTCCCCTTTCGGTTCTTGACAAATTTGTCTTCTAAAAATTATACATTAATATTCCTTTATTGTTAATATAATTTACTATTTTTTAATAACATTTTATTAACTTTTTTATTAACTTTTTTATTAACTTTTTATTAAAATTGTAATTAAGATTAAAATTATAATTATGCAAACTACTAAGGTAAGATATAATTTCAGCGATTTCCCCTTTCGGTTCTTGACCCATTTGTCTTCTAAAAATTATACCCTAGAATCCTTTTTGTAAAACATAATTATTTTAGACATAAATATTTATTAAATATTTAATCATTTTTTTAATTTTTTTTACATAAAATAAAAATTTTATTATGCAAACTACTAAGGTAAGATATAATTTCAGCGATTCCCCTTTTCGGTTCTTGACCCATTTGTCTTCTAAAAATTATACCCTAGAATCCTTTTTGTAAAACATAACTACTCTCTTTATTTTATTTATAATAATAAATCTTTATATTCCAATCATTTTTTTTTACATAAATAAAATTTGTATTATACAAACTACCAAAGTAGGATATAATTTATACGATTAACATAATCGTTTTCTAACAAAACCTTTTTTAATACATAATTTAAGAAATAAAAATTTTATTATGCAAACTACTATGGTAAGATATAATTTCAGCGATTCCCCTTTCGGTTCTTGACCCATTTGTCTTCTAAAAATTATACCCTAGAATCCTTTTTGTAATACATAATTACTCTCTTTATTTAGAATAATTATTCTAAATCATTTTATCATTTTTTACATTTTTTTTACATTTTATGAAATTTTGCTATTATCATTATTCCTATTATACACAATAATATTCCAATAAAACATTGATAATTTATTTTTTGTTCAAATAAAAAATAACCTGCTACTATTGTAAATATTATATTCAAATTTATTATTATATGAGTATAACTTATATTTGGACTTATTGAAAAAGCTTTAAAAAATATCAATTTTGTTGATATTAAAGCAACACTAAATAATAATGCATAAATTATTAATGAACAATCTAAATTTTCTTTCAATTTATTTAAATAATTTTTATTGAATAATAAATAAATTAAACTAATAAAACCCATTAGTACAAAGCTTAATAATATAAATATTATATTATCATATTTACTATTTCCAATAAATTTTATAAAAATTGTTGTAAATGATGATATTAATGTACCCATAAAAGCAACTAAAATCCATTTACTAAACATTTTTATTATTAAATAAAGATTTAATTAAAGATCTGAATTTATATGCCACCGATGGGATTCGAACCCATGCGGAGAAAACTCCAATTGATCTTAAGTCAATCCCCTTAGACCTACTCGGGCACAGTGGCTTCAAAATATAAATTCAGATCTTTAAGTAAAGATAAAAATAATCATACATAATTAATATTAACAAGTTATCTTTATATACTTTTATTTTCTGTTTGAAGAACTCCTGGATGAACTGTTTGATGAACTGTTTGATGAACTATTTTTATTTTTATTTTTATTTTTATTTTTATCTTTATCTTTAACTTTTGGAACTTTGACTTTACTATATTTATTTTTTATTTTATTATTTTTCTGGTTTTTGTACAGTCCAAAAAACTCAACAAAACCTTGAAACCTAGATTCCTCAGATTTCTTAGAACTATTAAGTTTATTAGGTTTTACTTTAGCACTTACAGCTGATTCTAATGGAACTGTTGAAGGTCCAACTGGTTTCTGACTCATTATTTATATATTAAGAAATATTATTTTTACACCTTATTACAAATAAAACTTCTTCATTTTTATTTATTGGTAAAATATATTCTATATTTTTATTTATTTCTTCAAAATATAATGTTCCTTCATATTTTTTACCTTCTTTTATGTATTTTTTTGTTATTTCTTTGAATTCTTTTACAAATGAACATAAATTTTCATTATATAAATCAATTATATTATTATTTTTCAATTTATAATTTTTTAATTTTTTTACTATATCCAATACTATTTCTAATCTTTCTTTTGTAGAATAAAACATATAAAAATGATTTTATTATTATAGATAAAATTTAATGTCTCAAGATTACGATATTAGAGATGATATGTTACAATGTTTCTGTGGTAATACACCATATGAACACTATTATAATCCATATGATAAAAAAATAATATATTTTCCAAATAATTCAATTAATCAAAAAAAAACTAGATGTTTATTTTTCTTTAATAATTCAAATAGGAATAAATGTAGTAATCCATATTGTAATTTTATACATACTAAAGATAATGAAATTCCAATTAATTGTAATTTTAATAAAAATATTGATGAAACACATAAATTAGAAAATGGTAAATATGGATGGGAAACTAAAAAATCTAATGAACAACGTGATCAAAGACGTATTAATCGTGAATTACCTAAACTTAAATTTAATTTAACTATTGATGTTAGTGATGAAATATTGAAATATGAACCTACTGCACCTAAATATTCTCCTGTTTATACTACACCTACTACTACTAAATTTTTTAACTCTACATTTCAATATTCACCAACAGCACCTACAAATACTAATTTTTTTAATTCTACATTTCAATATTCACCAACTGCACCTACAAATACTAATTTTTTTAATTCTACATTTCAATATTCACCAACTGCACCTAAATATTCTAATACTTCTTACATTGATATTAATTCTTTTCTTGGTAAAAGAAAAAATAATTCTGAAGATATTGAAATACAACCTAGATTAAATCCTGATTCTGAATGGTATGAAAGAAGAAGCAGACATTTAATATTCAATAATGAAGGAATTATTTATTATGTTCATAAATATAGTGGAAAAAAAACTTGGATTAATCCTATTACTGGTAAAACTAATTTACCTGGTAATAATCTTACACCATCTAGTGCTGGATTAATCATTTCTTAGATTTTGATTCAGATTTCGATACAGTCTTATTTGATACTGATTTACTTTCAGATTTTGACATCATCATTAATATACCACCTATTATTCCTATTATTATTATAAATAATAACATCAATAATAATAATGATATATATACTATTGTAAATATATATCCATATTCTCTTTTCCAATCTTCACTACATTCACAATTTTTTTCTTTTAATTTCATTACATAATCTAAAATTATTACCATATAAAAAACACCAATACCACCAACTATTATTGAATATCCTGTTTTCAAATCTAAATTAAATGATTTTATAGGTAAATAATTTTTATATCTTAAATAAGAATTTACTGGTATTAATATTAATAATAATATTGAAAAAATATTTATTATGTTTCTATGCCATAAATCACTACAATCACAATTTTCTTTTTCTAATTCTGTTGTCCACATATACATCGCTATATGCAATGTTATTACTAATACTAATACTATTAAATGTATTAATAATTCTAACATATTTTATTTATAATTAATATTATATATTTTCCAGTTCAGAAATTAATCTATCTAATATTTCTTTTCTTTTATAATGATTTGTTAAACATTTTTTATCTTCAGAATAATGTTCTGGTTTTATTCGTTTTATTTTAAATATTGGTTTTGTCGGTTTTTTATATGGAAAAATATTAGAATTTAAAAATTTACCAAATTCTATTCCATTTTTTAATATTTCTAATAACTTTTTCGTTTTTTCATTTGCTATTGGATTACTTGGTAAATAAATATTATCTGGATACCTAAAATTATTTATATGTAACATATTACCTACATTATTATCTTCAAATTCTGTTATAAATGGATATTTATTATTTAATACATTGAATTTTCCATTATCATCAAAATATAAATACTTATAACCAAAACTATAAAATATATCATTATATTCTCTTAATCTTAAATTTAAACCACCTAACTTTATTGATATTTTTTTATTAAATATCAATAAATCTGTATCATAAATTTCATTTTTATTATCATTTTTATAGAATTCATAATCAAATATTAAACCCGTTCTTTTATTTATTTCTAAAGTTGGTAAATAAGTAAAAAATTTTATATTTTTATAAACTTCCTCTAAATTTTTTTCTGTTAAAAATACTGTTCTACCTAATCTTAAATTTAATGGTCTTACACCATCTTTATTACACTTTAATATATAATTATACAATGCAACTGTATCATAACAATGACATATTTTTTTTCCATTTACTTCTGATTCTATCACTGATAAGTATTTTAATTCTTTTTCTGTCATTTCATTAAAAGGTTTATATGTTAATATATCTACATCATCTAAATCACAATTTGGATATTTTTTCTTATATTTATCTATTAATAATTCACTACTAAAACTTCTTAAAGATCTATTTCTTGAAGATCTTGCTGTTTTATCTATTGTTCCTTCTGAATTTATAGATTTCAATTTTTTATTCACTGTTAAATATCTCTTTTTATATAAATTTAATTTCATCTTATAAGATAATTCTTCAAATTTTATTTTTTTATTAAATTCTTCTAACTTTTCATCTAATTTACTATCTCTTAAACTACTATCTTTTGATACTCTTGATTTATATTTTTCTAAATATTGTGGGATTTTTTTGGGAGGTAATGGAACTTCTGGTAACTCAACATCATCTGGATATATATATTCATATTTTATATCATGAAATATTGACTCTTTATAATATTTTATAACATCATTTAACATTGATATTATAAAATATAATATTTCATCATCACTTTTTTTCTCTACTTCAAAATTTAATTTTAAAATATCTAAATTATCACAATAATCTAGTATAGATACTTCAATATTTGTTAATCTTTTGTATCTTATTGATACTGTTTCTCTTATATATAATAAATCTTTACTTAATAATTTTAATGTATTACTTAAAACTTCTTTTAAATTAATTGTATCATTATTTAACAATAAACATATTATTATTTTTAACTTAAATTCATTTAATTTAATACTATTCTCTACAAATTTATTTTTTCTTTTTTTATTTAATTCACCGAACTTTTCAAAATATTTTTCGGGTTCATCATAATATAAAAAATGATGCGTCGGTGAATACAATGTTTCACATAATTTAGTTATCTGAGGAATATAATAACCTACTTCTAATATATAATTTTTTAATAATACTTCTATATTTTTTAATAAAATTTCATTTATATTTTTAGGTTTTACAATTAACTCATCTAAAAATAAATATTTTAAATAATATTCATTAAATATATTATCTGATAAATTATCCAGATTTACATTTTCAAAAAAATATTTATTAAATAAATAATCATAATCTTCACTTATTAATCCATAATTTTTTTTTATATAAACTAAACATTTTTCTGGTATATGTGTTTGTTTAAAACTATTACATTTAAATTTATAAATATGATTTTTTGGTAATTGCTTTTTTATTTTTTCTAAATCAACTGAACTCGAACTTGAATTTTCTTTTATTAGTTTTTTTAATAATTGAACATATAAAATACAATATTTACTATTTGGTAAAATAGATACTTCTATTTCAGAATTATCATTTGGATCTATTGTTGGATTTTTTTTCCATAATTTTAAATAATCTAAATCTATTGATTTTAAATTAAATATATCATTAATTGTTACATTATTATCACCATTTCCTAATATATATTTATTATTTACTTTATTCCAATTTATTACATATTGGGTTTTTATTTTTGAAACTAATTCATCTAAATTTACATTATTATTTTTTAAATATTCAATATTATTAACAATTAAATAAATTATTACATTATATTTTGAAGATATAGTTTTTGTAGTTTTTTTTATATTTTTACTAAAATTCATTAAATCTGGACAATCTTCTTTATCAATTTCTAATTTTTCAATCCATTCTAAAAATACATTATTATTTTTTTTATAAATTGATTCAAATTGATCAATCACTTTATTTATAGAAGTTTTAACACTTGCAGTTAAATCATCATCTTTACCTATTTTTATAAATTCCATTTATTATATAAAAATATATTTATATTTATTTTATTATGGAATGTTTATTATGTTTTAATCAATATAATAATGATTTATTAGAAAAATGTAAGTTTTGTTATAATTATTTATGTATTAATTGTATTGAACAACTTGATAAAAAATACACTATACAAGATAATACTATTATTTATACATTAAAATGTCCTTTTTGTAGATCTACAATTGTTCATTATGATACTATTAATAAATTTTTTTCATCAAATCAATCAACATAAAAATCTTATTTTTTCTATCTAATAAAAAAAATGATTTAATATGAAAATATAAATTATCTATGGATACTTGTAATGTTTGTATTGAAAAATATAATAAAAAAAATAGATTCAAAATAAATTGTTTTAATTGTAATTTTAATGTATGTAGAAGTTGTGTTAAAACTTATATTTTAACTACAAATTCTGAAAACATTGGTTGTATGAATTGTCATATCTTATGGAATGATAAATTTATATTTGATAATTTAACTCAAAGTTTTTTTAATAAAGAATACAAAGAACATCTTTCTAATATTTTCTTTAAAAATAAATATGCACTTAGACAAAAACTACAACCAAGAGTTGAATTAATAATTAAAAAAAATAATTTTTTAATTCAAAGGGATATAGCAAGTGTTACTAAAAAATCTTTAAGAAAAAAAATTAATACAGAACTTTTTGACAAAATTTATTTTAACTCTATTGAACCACAAGTTAAAAATGTTGAAACTAAATTACTTGAAAAAAGAAAAGAATTTTTCAAAATTGAAGAATATAAAAATAAAAAGTTACCAAAAGAAAATAGAAAGAAATTATATGAGCTTAGGTTACTTTCATTAATTCCGTATAAAAAATATATTGAAGAATTAAAACAGTTAGATAATTCTGTTATAATATTGGAAACATATAAAGATATATATGAAGTTTTTGAAGAAAATAATCCTGAAATTAAAAATGCAACAATATGTTATGATTATTTTAATTTAGCTAGATTAGATTATACACCTAATCAATATTTTTGGGATAAACAAATTAGAAGATCTTCTTTTACCGATATTATAAAAAAATATGGTATTGATTATATCCTTAAACAAATTAATAATCATCATTATATTAATATTCTTAAAACTAATTATCAACTTTATCAAGAACAAATTAATAAATTAAAAGAATTAGATTATTTACTTGACACATTGGTTATTGATAAAAATACTTATTCATATCCTTGTTCAAATAATAATTGTAATGGTTTATTAAAAGATAATAAATGGGATTGTGATATTTGTAATAAAACTACATGTTCAAAATGTTTTGATATTATTTTAAATCAAAATCACAAATGTTGTCCAGATAAAATTAAAACTGCTAAATTACTTATGAAAGATACTAAAAAATGCCCTAAATGCAATTATGGTATCACTAAAATTGATGGTTGTGATGTTATGTTTTGTACTAATTGTAAAACATCGTTTAATTGGCAAACACTTAAAATTTTAACTAAAAATCTTCATAATCCTCATTATATTGAATATTTAAGACAAAATCCAAATGCTAATCGTGATAGGATTAATTTAAATTTACAATGTGTTATTAATCCTGAAATTACTGATTTTGATACAAATAGATTTATATCTATTGAAAAATTTTGTAGAAAAATTCGTATCTTTAATGAATATGAATCAATTGCTTCAACTGGTATTAATATTATTCAATTTATATTACATGTTGGTTGGATTATTGAAAATATTGATAGAATTTTAACTGATATTAATAATAATATTGAAAATAAAATAATATCACATATCTTAGATAATATAGAAATTGAAAAAGTCATTAAAAAAGAAACATTTAATGTTCGTTTTTTAAATGAAAGAAAAAATATAACTCAAACACTTTTTGATGCTATGACTGATATGATTTTTCATTATTCTAATAATGAACTTATGGCACTTAATAATACAATTCTAAATTTAACAGATACTTATACTTATAGTAAATTATCTTTAAAACCTAAATCTTTTTTTGATAATTATTTAAATGAAAATAATTTTATAGAAATGAGAGATAAAATTATAGCAACTAATAATATGATTAAAACATTAACTCAATATTGTATGGAACAAGACTATATTATTTGTAAAACTTATAATCGACGAGTTAAATTAGATATTAAAAGAGGATTGACCTTATAACTTAATAGCTTGAGTATAATAAATTGTTCCTTTTAATTTTTCTTTTTTCTTTTTTAAAAAAGAACGATATAAATTATCCCATACATCACACCATTTTTCTTTTTTATAATTACTCATTTTTAAAACATAATTTGAACTACTTATATATGGTTTTCTTGATGCTTCTTTAAATGCATAACTAAAAATATATACATTTGTTACCATTACCCAATCATAAGCATCTATTGATACACAACTTAAAAACCATTTACATATATCTTTTGGATTTATCTCTAATAATGTCATATAATTTAATATTATCATTAATCTTTCAATATGATGTAAATAACCAGTATTTACTACTTTTATTAAACAATTATCTATTGCTTCTATATTTGTTCTAAAATTATTTTCATACCATCTATTTGGTAATTTTTTTTTATTATTAAAATAATTACTCCGAATTATCTCATCATAATAAAATTCATAACAATATCTCATATATTCTCTCCAACCTACTATTTGTCTTAAAAATCCTTCATAACTCTGAATTGGTATTTTTGCTTTAACTTTCTCTATTTCTTTTATTACATCTAATACTTTTATTAAACCTATGTTTAATGATGATGATATACAAGCATGATATAATATATTTTTTTCATTATTATTTATTATAGAATCTTGATATTTACCAAAATTTACAAATCTTTCTTTTATAAATTTTCTTAAAACTAGAAATGCTTCTTCACTATTTATTGGATATTTAAAGTTTCCATTTAATAAACCATATGTTTTAAATTTTTTTACATATTCTTTTGCTTCGTTAATATAATCTAATTCTTTTGTTTCAAAATTAAAATCTGGAATATTTTTTATTTCACTTTCTTTTAATTTATCTCTATTTAAATTATCATAACTTTTATCTAATCCTTTTAATTTTAATTTCTTTATTGACCATAATTTAAATGTATGATGAAATAACCCACCTTTATATTCTTTTAAATCTTCTATTGAATGTAAAAATAAAGGATTTACATGTATATTTTTTATATATTTAAATTCTTTTTCTAATTCTTTATCAGTTAATCTAAATACATCAGTTATTTCATTTTTATTTAATTTTTCACCAAATTCTAGATAAGTTATATCATAACCTTGTTTTTTCATATTATTATAAAAATATTTCATACTTGCTCTATGAAGTATTAATTTTTGTATATGAAACTTATTAACTCTTAAATTACTACTAAAAAATAAAGGATGTTCATACAATATATATTTATAATTTTTATCTAAATTTTTAAAAAGATTATTTGGAAATAATAAAAACATTTTCTTTTAATATAAAAAAATAAATTATAATGTAATTTATCGAATTAAATAACAAGTTTCAATTTTCCATTTATTATTTTCTAATACTAATTCAAATCTAATAAAAATTACATATTCACTTAAAGTTCCTGGTATTTTATATAAATCTGTATATTCATATCCATATTTTATAAAATCTCTAAAACTTGATGTTATTATTACATCAACAAATTCTTTATTATTATTTTTTTTTATGGATTCTTCAACCGAATATTCTTTAAAATCACCAAATAAAATTGCATATTTACTATTCATAATTATATTTAAACTCTCTTTACTTGTATAATTTTTCATTGGATTGTTTTCTGATATTTCATCTCTTAAATATTTTATTCCATCTTTTTTATCTAAATTTTCCATTAATCTTTCAATTACTAATTTTGAACTAATTCCATAATCTGGAAATATAAATTTAGAAGGTGTAACTTTATAACATAAAGAAGCAATTGATAAACATAAATTACGTCGTGATAAATTTGGTATAATATTAAAACAATTTATAGTTTCTATGAATAATAATAATAATAAAATCGACCTCATTATTATTTATATATAACTAAAAACTTTATGTAAAAAAAATGATTTACTAAATTAACATTTACTAATGAATTGTAATGATACACAAAATATTATTTTTAGATTTTATATTAAAAGTATATTAAATGAACCAAATATTAATAATATGATATCATTTAGAGGTGTAAATCATATTTTTAAATATTATATGGATTATTTCATTTTTAATTATCAAGAATTAATTTTTAATATTATTGATAATCCAATTGATTTTTATAGTAATTATATACATATGTTTAATATTCTAATATTAAATTCTAAAAAATATAATTCATATATAACTAAAATAAAAATATTTAATTTAATATATATAATTAAAAATAGAAATTTTACAAATTTGATATTAAAATATCAAAATCCAGATTATAAATATATTTTACGTAATAAATTAATAAAAAAAATGAAATTAGTTTTTAATGAAATACCTAATATTTATCTTGTTTTTTCTAATTTAAATAAATATAATAATTATATCTCTAATCCACTTAAAATCTAAATTAACACAAAATCATCTTCTTTCTTTAACTCTTCTTTCTTTAATTTTTCTTTCCATTCTAAAAATTTTCCACAATCTTCATATAATTCTAAACATAATCCACCTCTTAATTCAAATTTTCTTTCAATAAACCATTCTAAAATAGTTTTATTTTCTTTTTCTTTAATACAATTTTCACAAATAAAATAAGTTCCATTATAATAATATTTCTTTTTTACAACTGACCAATTACCACAACAACTACACCAGTTATATATATTTTTAATAAAAAAAGATTTTATAAAATTAATAATAAAATTTATCATTTTTAAATTTAATTATGTGTTATCTTTTTACACCCTGATATATTTATTTTTAAGCAAGGTATTTCATATTCATCTATTTTACCTTTAATCCAATCCGGTATTCTAATATCTTTTTTTTTTATTTTCTTTACCATTTCAATATATTCTGGAATTTTATCTTTTTCTAAATTATCTGGTATAAAATATACCTGTTTTGGTTTCATATATCCTTCTGAAAAAATACCTATTATCTTATAAATTACATTAATTGTATTAAAACCTACATTTATCCATTTTTTTATTATAACTGAATTATCAATTGAAATTTTATCAAATTTTGAAAATTTAACATAAGTTTTATTTATATCTTTTGAATATACTATATCATGTTCCATATATCTCATAAATTCTTCTGTTCTATGTTCATATAATGTCATATCACATGTTTCTGTATTTGAAAAAAGAACATCAAATTTTGATACGATTTTTTTAGGTAAATCTGGTCTTTTTTTTAATTTTTCAATATTTAATAGTATATCTTTATTAAATAACGAATTATCAAATTCTATATCTATAAAATCCATATATTTTCTTTTTTTTAATTGACTTTCTTTTAAATCATAAATATCTATTAATGATTGCATCCATGGTGCCATAGTATTATTTATAAATTTTTTATAATCTACAATTTTACCCCAAATTTTTTCATTTAATGTATATGGATAATTTATATCTAAATATGCTGGATATAAATTAATAGTCATTTCTATATCTGGATAAAAGTTATTATAAATACTTTCATAATTTTCTGTTAAAACATTTCCATGTTCATCATTTGTTGATACTATTATTCCTTTATAATTATCCCAAAATGTATGTTCATTTATTTTTTCTATATTATTCCACTCATTTTGTTGAACTCTCATTACATCTTTTTTTAATATTTCACTTCTTGTTATAATTAAATTTCCATTTAATTTTCTTAAATATTTCTTTGTATTTGCATAATTCCATGCTTTTCTTAAAGAACCTGTTGTATATACACGTCCTTTATCTTCTTCTTTATTTATTTGACCTTCCCAAATATCACCCGTTGTATATTTTAAATATTCTTTATCTAAATTATTATTTTTTTCATGTTTTAATGGATATAATTTATTTTTTTTCAATATATTATAAACATTTTCATTTGTAGGAGTTCCATGAAATTCTGGTTTTATTGATAAATCTGGTAATTCTTCCCATTCTTCACCATTCCATTTACACATAACAACAATATAATTGATTCTAATTTGAACTTTAAAATCTTCTAAATAACCAATTAATCCTTTATAATATCCTAAAGCTTTTTCTATCTCTAAGATTGTATTTATTCTAAATAAAGAACATAATCTATATATTAAATATTCAATAGCATTAGCATCTACTGAATATTCTTTTTGATCATTTCTTAACCATAAAAATCTTATTTGTTTATTATCTTCATTTTTAATATTTCTATCTAATAACCATGAAAAATCTGTATTTAATCTTGGTTTTCTTTTACCATACATTATTCCAGATTTTATAATATCACCATTTTTTAAGTGTTTTTCTTGTTCTTCACTTAATTTCCATTCATCTTTATTTTCTAAACTATTTGTAAAAACATTTGGATGATTTATTTTTTTATTTAAAACTAAATATGGACTTAAACTTTCTATCTTTGTATCACAATCCCAATTTATATTTTCTTTATCAAGTAAATCTGAATATTTTGATTCAATCATTAAATTATTAATTGGTAATGTTGTTCCACATAATCCTCTAATATTTAAAAATTTTTTATCAATTTTTAAATTCTCTTTAAAATAATAATCCATATCATCTATTTTATATTAAATCATTTTTTTATATATAAAAAAAATGATTAAATAAAAATAACAACATAATATGAATAAAATATTTAAATATACTGATTTTAATACACATGTATTTATTTCTGATTTTGAATTAGAATTTACATCTGATAATAATTTATTTGATATTAGTATATCTAAATTAATTACTCATGAATCATTTCATACAATTCAATTTATATTTAATTTAAAAAACTGTGAAAATTTTAAATTAAATTTTAAATTTACTAAATTAATTTCTAAAATATGCGATTTTACTTTCAATCCATCTATTTGTGTTCATAATAAAAATATTGAATTTCCTGAATGTACTTATAAATTATTTAATATTAATCAAAATACACAAATTATGTTTAATGAATTTAAATTAGATAAACTATTTGTCTGTTTTCGTTTAGATAATTATAATAAAAAAAGAAAAATTGAAGAAACTTCAATTAGAAATGGATTTAATGAATCTTATAAAATTTTAAGAAAAAACACAAATGTTATAATTCATAAAAATCATACAATGGGCTATCCATATTATCTAAGTGGTTATAATAATATAAAGAAACTTTCTTTTTCTGAAAGTTTATATAAAGATTATTTATCAACACATGATAAACTTTTAATTAATAAATATGAAAATGCTGGACTTAATAATGCACTCTATATTCTTAAAAAACATCCTTTATTTTATAACAATTATAAATCTAAAAATTTAAATTCATCTATCATTAAAAAATGCGATAGAGATGTTCTTGTTGATTCAAATGCATTTAATACTGGATTACTTACAATTGAACATATTAATGATAATTACATTTCACGTATTATTGATTGGGATAATGTAAATGAAAATATTATTGTAGATTCATTGTTAATTAAAGAATCTATACAAGATATGAAAGGTGTTATTGCAATTGTTCCTTATTATAATGATGGAAATAAATATTTATGTTATGGAATAATAGTTTCCTCTTATATATTAAAAATTAAAATGAAAAATGATTTAAGTATTTGTGTAGATGATTCAGATTCTAAAATTAATGATGTAATAATGGTTAATTTCTATTATACTGACAATATTAATTATGTTATGACTATTCCTTTAAAAGATATCATATTAAAAGCCTATATTAAAGAAGATACACCACTATTTAAAAAATCTACACCTTTTGGTATGATTATTGAAAATAATAAATTAATATACAATTATTATAAATTTAATTATCAACATCAAGGTAATAAAGTACAATTACCAATGTTTGATGAAAAAATTACATTTGGGTTTAAATATCCTGAATTATATAGTGGTTCTAAAATCCACAATTAATAATATATATAACATTGCATAACTATAAATAAAAATACAATAGGTAATATTATTTTTATTAATATCCTACTAATTTTTTTATTTGATCATTTATTACTAAATTTTCAATTTTTTTTATATTTGGAAGTATTTTATTAAATTTTCTTGGATAATCTGGAAATAATTTTGGATTAATTGGATTATGACCAGTTGTTCTATTTTCTTCAAAAGCTTTAATTCTTTTTTTTAATATTGCTTTTCTACAATATTTTTTTGGATATAAACAAACATAATGAACACATCTTGGATATAATTGTAATATTTGTGGTGGTAATGGAGCATGAATTGTTCTAGAATCCCATAAAACCATTGATCCTTTTGGACATTTTATTACTTTTAATTCACAACCTTTATTTTTAAAAAAATTTATTTCTTCATCTGTTAAAATATGCCAATTTGTTTTATTTTGAATATTAACGTCTCTATGATATTTATTTGAATTTTCTAAAAATATTAAACTTCCATATCCTTCTTCAACATCATATGCAGTTATCCAAGATTGAATTGTTTCTAATTCATTCCTCATAAAAGATTGATCACAATGCAAATTAAAATTTATTTGATTTTTATTTGGTTTTTTCAATGTACATTGAATATTATATGAACAACCATCAAATGAACTTAACAATTCATCAGTATTATATATTACTTTATATACTTCCATTGCTTTAATACGTAAGAACCAAGATATATCACTATGACCAATTCCATATTGTTGAATTAACATTGTATGTAATCTATGTAATTTATATATAGATTTATATGTATCTTTATTATTTCTATCAATTGGAATATCTAAAAATTTACTTAAAAACTCTAAATTATTCCACATGCCATCTCTCATTAATTGTATTTCTTTTTCATTTAATAAATCAACAATACAAACACCATATTTTTCTAAATATTTTGTAATATCAGAATAATCTTTACAATAATATTTATCATATTCATATTTAAAATCCATTATATTTATAATGTTAATAAAAAATCATTTTTTTTTATAAAATATTTTTTAAATCTTAAAAAGATCTTTCTGTGAAAAAGATCTTTCTGTGAAAAGTGATCACTCTTAAAAAGATCTTTCTTAAATATTTTTTTTTAAATATAAAATTCTTTTTTAAATATAAAATTAACTTTATAAAATTATTTTTTAAATTATAAAATATTTTTTATATTTTAAAATATTTTTTTTTAAATATAAAATTCTTTTTTAAATATAAAATTATCTTTATAAAATATTTTTTTAAAATATAAAAATCTTTTTAAATCTTAAAAAAGATCACTCTGTGAAAAGTGATCACTCTTAAAAAGATCTTTCTGTAAAAAGTGATCACTCTTAAAAAGATTTTTCTGTGAAAAAGATCACTCTTAAAAAGATCTTTCTGTAAAAAGATCACTCTTAAAAAGATCTTTCTGTGAAAAGTGATCACTCTTAAAAAAAGATCACTCTTAAAAAGATCTTTCTGTGAAAAGTGATCACTCTTAAAAAAAGATCACTCTTAAAAAATCTTTTTATAAATATAAAATTATTTTTAAAATATAAAATTATTTTTATAAAATATTTTTTTAAAATATAAAAATCTTTTTAAATCTTAAAAAAGATCTTTCTGTGAAAAGTGATCACTCTTAAAAAGATCTTTCTGTGAAAAGTGATCACTCTTAAAAAAGATCACTCTGTGAAAAGTGATCACTCTTAAAAAAAGATCACTCTTAAAAAGATCTTTCTGTAAAAAGATCTTTCTGTGAAAAATGATCACTCTTAAAAAAATATCACTCTTAAAAAATCTTTTTATAAATATAAAATTATTTTTAAAATATAAAATTATTTTTATAAAATATTTTTTTAAAATATAAAAATCTTTTTAAATCTTAAAAAAGATCTTTCTGAAAAAGTGATCACTCTTAAAAAGATCTTTCTGTGAAAAAGATCACTCTGTAAAAAAGATCACTCTTAAAAAGATCACTCTTAAAAAAAGATCACTCTTAAAAAGATCTTTCTGTAAAAAAGATCTTTCTTAAATATTTTTTATAAATATAAAATTATTTTTATAAAATTATTTTTTAAATTATAAAATATTTTTTAAATTTTAAAAAAAGATCACTCTGTAAAAATCTTCTTAATTGTAAGTAATATCTTTTTATTTACAATGATCTTTCTGTAAAAATAAATAAAAAAAATACATTTAATTATGAATTGGAAATATAAAATTATTTTATTAATCTAATTGGTGTTCTATTTTTCATTTTACTCCATTCTTCTAAAATTTCTTTAAATAATTTTTCAAAATCTGAATGTTGAGATTCAGGATATTTCTTTTTTAAATATCTTAATATTTCATCTGAAAATATATCCCATTTTAATTTTTCAATATTAGTTACTGGTATTTGAATTTTAATATTTCTCTTTTTTTTCATAATATATTCAATCCACTAGATATATTATTATCTATACTATAATAATAATTATCTGGAACATTTTCATTATTCATTTTTTTCAAAATATTTAAATTATTTAATTTTACATCATTAATATAACCTAATATTAATCTTTCTGTTTTTGAAATTACAATTGGTTTTTTTGCCCAATAACCAATACAATGTAATTCATTTCCTAATATATTATTTAAACGAACAAATCTTAGATTTTTATTTTCTAAATAATCTATAAAACGATTACTCCAAGTTGAATTATTATTCCAATTTGCTGAATCACTTAAAAATAAATCTAAAACTGGATTTAAATTAACATAATTATCATTACATAATGTTCTAATATGACTTAATTCATGATTAGAATAAACTTTTTGTGTAAATGGATTTAATGGATATCTTGGTAAAGGATTATTAGATTTTGCATTATTTAAATCAGTTGTCATATTCTTTATTAGAAAAAATAAATCAAAACAACTATTATCTTTGAATATTACCTTTCTCCAATCCTCTAACTCTAACCAACTATCTAATGATTCTGTTGTTACTAAAAATGGCTCAAAATTACATTTCTTTTCAAATAATTTACTTTTTTCATCTCTTTTTTTTGATAACATATTATCTTTAACTTTTTTAATTGTTTTTATAATGGAATGTGTGGATTTAGTTTGATTTAAATAAAATCTATGTTCATAACTAATAAATAATATTTTATCATTTTGTTTTATAAAGTATAACTCTGTTTTATTTACATCATAAACTAAATCTAATTTTATAAATTCATTTATAAAAAATTCTATTAAATTTAAACCAATACCATGAATACACATATTTCCTTCATTTGCAGATTTCACTTTATCTATTACAAATTTATATGCTTTCTTTTCTGTATTATTTAAACGTTCTAGCTTTACAGATAAATCTGATAATGCTTGAATTGATTTTTCAAATATTGATGAATTATTTGTATTATGAGATGTTATTTGATTAAAATAACATATTCTACCAGTATTACATATTTCATATAATACATCAATTGTATTTTTATAAATAGTAGTAAAATTAGATTGTTCTTTTTTTAATTTAATAAAATATTCCTGGACTAATTTGTGTAATTCTGGATGTTCTTTAATATATTTTTCATCTACTTTATCTTTATCAAATAAATCTAACTCTAATGCATGAGGATTTTTATTTTTAAATCCATCAGACTTAATAAATAAAAGTAATTCTTCTGTTGAAAAACAATAACCATCTGGAGTTCTTAAAAAATCTTTATTAGGAATTTCATGAACATCATTCATTAACATAAATGTTATATCATTTTTACAATTTCTTTTTTTACAAACAGGATCTGGTTTAGTTAAAACAACTTGATTTACTTTATTTTCCTCTTTAATCCAACCATTTTTTAAAGCTATCTTATATAATTGAGAACCTATCTTTATACAACGATTAGTATGTGTATTAAGTACTTTTCCATTTGAACATTTTTTTTCTATTTTTTCTACTTGAACACCATCTTTTAGTAACTTTAAATGCATTGCACCATTTTTAGTTATACATCTATTTGTTAAAGGATTTAATACTTTTCCTTCTGGACATATTTTGTTCATTATATTTATTTTTTACAATAGAAAATAACTTATTAATTATAGAATATTTAATTTTATTATAATTTGATCTAGTGTTTATTGGAGAATAATAAGTTTTATAAAATTCATTTAAAATATACTTTATTTCAAATTCATTAAACATTAATAAATTTAAAGTATCATATTCGATCCAATTCATAAAATTTTCAATACAATATTTTACTTTAATTTCATTAAATTCTTTCATATTAATTATATCTGTATATTCATTATAAATATTATTATTATATTCAAATAGAAATTTATTAATATAAATCTGTTCAAAATCTTCTTTAGTTAATTGAAAAATGTTCATTTAATAAAAAAAATAAAATAAAATAATCATTTTTTTAACCAATTTGTTTTAATTTAGTAAAAATAAATTCTTCATAATAAATAATCCTAATAAACATTTAGGTATCTTTACTTACTAAATAATTAGCTAATAATTCTAAAGCATTATCGGTAACATTAAAATTTTTTAATATATAAAACATTGTTAAATATTCTGTTTTTGTAATAGTATTTCTATCTAATATAGTTTGCATTAGATGTTTCATATCACTTTCTGATATCCGTCCATCACCTTTACCTTTAATTTGATTTCTTGCTAAATTTAATAAATCTCTGTCATAATTAATACCATCGATTTTTTCATAATAACTCATATTTAAAAAATGATTTTATCTATCTATTTATCATTAATAATGGATTTTTTTTATGATGATTTTTTATATCTAGATAATTATGAAACTAAAAATTTTGAAATTGACAATAATAGAAAAGCATATAAATATAATTTGGATTTAATTTCAGATAATAAATTTAAGAAAAGAATTATTAAAAATAGATTAAGTGCAGAAAAATCTAGAAAGAAAAAAATGTTAAAACTAGAAAAATTAAATGAATTAGAAGTAATAATGACAAATATATCAGAACAATTAAATTCTCTAGAAAAATTAGTAAATAATTTTGAAAAAATGATTGAATTATATAAATAAAAATATAATGGTTCAATCGAATGCAGTAAAAAAGTTTTTTTGGGTAAAAAACTTTCTAGATAATAGTGCAAATTTTAATGAAAATATAATTTCTATAATATTAAAATATTATTGGGATTTATTAACTGATAAAAAAAAAATATTGAAAGACTGGATATCTATAGATGATTTAGATTTAGAAAGTTTAAATTTAAATTATAATGCAATTGATTTCTTTATTGATAATCCAGATAAAATGACTTTAAATGTAATATGTCAAAATGAAAATCCTAAAATTCTTGAATTATTAGAAAAAATTAATTTACCAGATGATAGTGAAATTTGGTTTAGTATATCTAAAAATCCAAATTTAATTAGTATTATTGAAAAAAATTTAGATAAAATAGATTGGTATTCATTATCAGAAAATTCTAGTGCTATTAAGTTACTTGAACATAATATAGACAAAATTGATTGGTATCAAATTGCTTTAAATCCAAATGCAATTGATATTATAGAAAAAAATTTAGATAAAATAGATTGGTCAATTTTATCTAAAAATGAAAATGCTATAAATTTATTGAAATCTAATCCACATAATATAGATTGGCGATCATTTTCACAAAATGAAAATGCAATTAATTTATTAATGGAAAATCCAATTAATATTGATTGGGAATACTTATCTTTAAATTCTAATGCATTATTACTAATTAATAATAAAATTAATGAAGAAAAATTATTAAATAATGAACAATTCGAGTTATTAAATGAAAAAAATAAAATAGATAATTGTTATTTATGTTTAAATACAAATCCAAGAATTATAGAAATACTTGAAAAATACCCAGATAGAATAAACTGGGATATGTTATCACAAAATCCAGCAGGAATTAATTTAATAGAAAAAAATAAAGATAAAATAAATTATGAATTATTAAGTTTAAATCCTGCAATATTTATGGATGAGTTAATTCCAAATTATTAATTTCTATATTTAAATCATTTATTCTTAATTGTTGTGAAATTATTATTTTTTTATATTTCTCAAATTCTAATTGATAATTCCATATTTTATCTAATATACTATTTGTATATAGAGTATAAACATATAATTTATCCATTTCTTTTTTTTTTTCATTTATTAAACTGGAAATATAAATTTCATTTTCTGAAATATCAATATTAGATTTATAATATTCAATGGCTATTTCTGGTGTAGCAGCTAATATAATATTATATATAATATTACGATATTTATATTCTAATTCGTGATTGTATTCACAATCTTTATTATAACAAGTTATTGAAAATTTACATAATTTCTTTTTTTTATTTTTTTTACGAAAACTTTGATAGATATTATAAATTAATTTTCTTTTTTCATAACAAATATCATGTTTAAATGGGCATTCTTTATTTAAACATGTTAATTTATTTATACAATTTTTATGATAAGAAGCAATTTTTTAATAATTTATAATTTATAATTATAATAATCATTTTTTTTAATTAGAAAAGAACCGGTTGAAGATTTTTTTGAAGTTCTTCAACACGAATAGCAGATGCAATATCTTTTGCTCCCATTACATTAGTTTTATCAGAATTTTTATCAACTTTAAACCTGAATGGAATAATCAATTTTTCAGTATCAACATATTTAAGTTTAGATACTTTAGAATTTGTAGATGCACGATTGCCATACCCAATACGTCCATTATCATAATCATCACCACCACCACGGGTAGCACCACGAGTAGCACCACGAGTAACACTACGAGTAGCACCACGAGTAGCACCTTTACTACAATATTCTTCTTCTTCTTCTTTTTCTTTTTTGTCTTCAAGAATCATAATAGTAATGAAAAACAAACCAGTATTATCAGTAGTTTCTTCAACACCAGCTTCAATTTCTTCTTTAGTCAAAACAGCATCTCTATCTTTTGCAGTTTTAAGATATATTTGAAACTTAGCATTGGCATTTTGATCAATTCTATAAGTTGAAAAGGTATTAGCAGGAATATGCCACATTTTTCCATCACGTTCGATATTATAAGGTTCTGAACTAAGATTATCTTTATACATTGGGTTTTCTTTATCAATAGCAAATCCAATACCATAAGTATAATCATACTCATTATCTTCATCATTATTATAAACTTGAACATTACTAATCTTAGATACAATTGGAGCTTCTTTACCAACAACTTTGAATGCAGTATTATTATTACTAAATTTAAGTTCGCTCATTTTAAAAGTATCCCTAATATTGTAATTCATTCTAGAATCGTTCCCATTAATTTTAGAATCTTGACCAGCCCCAAATTCAAGATTGAATTTGACATTGTAATTGTCACTTTTGAAGTTAAATTCAAAGAAAGAGACAGGGTTTTCTGAAATAATTGACATTATATAATTATTATATATAATGTAATCATTTTTTTATAAAAAATGATATAACAATTAAAATTATTAGTTAATTAAAATGAATGATGAAAATAGTTTAATGGGTAAATTATATTATACTAATTTTGAAAAAAATTATGTTCAAGATTTAAAAACTTATATTGATAGAAATGACTATAATATTGAATATGAAGAACAAACAATAAATATTAATAAATTTATTGCAAGAGTAATAATTACTAAAAAATTAAATATAATAGAAGAATTTGAATGGTGCGAACCAACAAATAGTAAAAAAAATGCTAAACAAATGGCGGCAAAGATTGTTTTAAATAAAAAAAATAATAATGAAAATGATATTTTAATAGAAATTAGAGATTTATTAAAAGATATTAGAGATAAATTATAATTATTTCATAATTGCTTTAATTTGAGAATGTGAATTATAATTTTTTAATATAAAATCTTCATATTTTAAATTATTTATCCATTTTATTTTTTCACCAATAGAACTTTCTAATAAGGGAACTTCTGAATTAATAATTAATTCAATATTATTTTGAATAATATCACGTGTATTTTGTTCATTAACAGCAGAAATATGTTCTTCATATATATGCGCATCATTAATAGCAATTGCTATATTATCTGTTTTAATATGAAGTATTTTAGCAATAATATGTGTTAAAATAGCAGTACTAGCTATATTAAATGGTAATCCTAAAAATAAATCACTACTCCTCATAGTCATTAAACATGATAAACCTTTTTTATTTTTATAAAATGTATATAAAATATGACATGGTGGTAAAGCCATTTCCGATAATTGTAATGGATTCCAACCTGTTAAAACTGCTCTTCTTGAATTATTAGGTTTTAATAATTCTTCAATCACATATTTAATTTGATCAATACCATATTGATCACCAATAGAATTATATTTTTTACCAAATGTTCTCCATTGCCAACCATAAATAGGTCCTAATTCCCCTTCTTGATAATTAAATAAATTATTACTATCTAAGAATTCCCTAGTGGAATTACCTTTCCATATATTTACATTTTTTTGTTCTAATTCTTTAGAATCAACGGAACCTTTTAAAAACCATAATAATTCTTCTAAGACACCTTTAAAATAAACTTTTTTTGTAGTTAATAATGGTAAATTTTCAATATTAGTAAATTTTAACATTAAACCAAATTTACTAATAGTATTACCATTTCGTGTTTCTACTTTTTCACCTTCATTCAAGGTATCTTTAAGTAATTGTAAATATCCTTTTTCGTTTTCGTAATACATAATTATTAATTATGATTAATATTCATTTTTTATATATTGGTTCTTCAAAAGGTGTAAATATTGAGGTAAAATTAAATATATTTGTATTATTAATATCATAATAAACTTTATGAGAATAAATAATATTTCTTAAATTATAAAATAATTCAATAAACCATAAATCTTTATCATTTATTGTATTAGGTGTAGTTAATACAATATTATTACTTATATTATAATGTGTATAATTTGTATCTGGTAATAAAATATCATTTTTATAAACATATTTTAAATTAAAAGGTATTGTAACATCATCTATTTCATTATAAATCAATTTTGTTTTTAATAAAGTTTTTGTTTTATAAATATTATTTGTAAAAATATTTATTTTTTTATTGGATTTATTAATACTTTTTTTATTATATAAGATACTTGAAAATTTATTATTTTTATAATTAACGTTAATATTAATTTTATTTTTATTAAGGCTATAATAAAAAGTATTTATTTCAAAACAAGTTATATAATAAATTTGTAACAATAATAAAATTATAAAGATCATTTATTAAAAAATGATTATTAAATTTTTAAGATAATTAAAATGAATTTTATTGAAATTGATTTTAATAATGAAAAACATATATCATATATTTTTCAATTATCAAAAAGAAATAAGTTTTATTTAAATGATATTTATAGTTGGTTATATTCAAAAAATGAAAAAAGTAGTTTTAATAGTTGGAATTTATATTATTTAAATAACAATAATCCAAATATAATAAAGTTTCCATATTGGAAAGGTCTATTGTGTATATTAGATAAAAAAGTTATTGGTTTTATAATATATTATGAAAGACATTATATTAATGATATTGGTAATTTTCTATCAATTGAATTTATGTTAATAGACAAATTATATCAGAGAAATGGATATGGAAATTTAATAATAAAATATTTAAAAGAACAATATTATGATAAAAATTATATATCAGTTTGTATAGAAAATAAAAATAAATATATTGATTTTTATAAGGATATTGGTTTTATTGAAGTAAGTAAAAGTGATAATGAATTATGTTTAAAACATTATAAAGAATTTTCTTCATTTATAAAAAGAAATGATTTTTCTTGGTTATATTTAATAAATAAAAAATATAAAGATTAAATATTAAATAATATTAATGAATAGCAATTTTATAATTGAAAATGATATTATTATAAATCAACAAGAAAATATAAATCAAGTTTTAAACAGTAGTAATTTATTTATAAATAATATTGTAAGTAATTTGGAAAATATATTAAATAATACACCAGTTATTGGTTATCATGCTATTTCAATTAATATGAATCTAAATAATATAATTGAATTTGATGATGACTTAAACCCAAGAGTATATGCATGTTCTACATGTTTACAAAAATTTAATAATAAAAATAAGTATTTTTTACATTTTAATGAATGTAATAAAGTAAATAATTTACAACTGGAAGAGTGTCCAATATGTTTAGAGAATATTGAAGATAATAATAATTATCATTGTAATCAATGTAAACAATTAATAGGTTGTAACAGTTGTATAAAAACAATGCTTTATAAAAAAAATATCAAGAATAATATTTTTCTGGATAAAAAATTAAATGTATCATTAGATTGTCCATTTTGTAGAGTTAAATGTATTTTTAATTTAGAATTAAATTCTATTTCTAATAATAATAACTTTGATATTAGTAATATAAAACTATTATTAACTAGTTACAAACATAAACAAAGAAAAACAGTTTATATTGATGAAGTTTTAAAGTTCATAGAAAAATGTTAAAATATATAAAAAGATATTACTTAATGGAAATGAAAATGGAAATGGAAATGGAAATGGAACCAAAAAAAGTAAAAAAAGTATATAAACAATTGTTATGCTTACATAACAAAAGAAAAACAGAATGTTTTATATGTGGTGGTAAATCTTTATGTATTCATCATAAATTAAAATATTATTGTAAAAAATGTGGTGGTAAAGCATATTGTATTCATAATAAAAGAAAATCAGTGTGTTTTATTTGTGGTGGTTCTGGTTTATGTTTTCATAATAAAAGGAAAAGTGAATGTAAAGAATGTAATCCAGATATAATTTGTCGACATAATATAATTAAAATAAATTGTATAGAATGCACACCAAGTAGAAAATGTATTCATAATACAAGAAAAAAAACTTGTAAAATTTGTAATGTAAAAAAAAATAATAAATGTTTTTTAAGTGAAGATTTAATTAATTATGAAAATTATATAAATAATTATGGTTATAAATAAATAATAATGAAATATTGTGAACATAATAAAAAATATTATAATTGTAAATTCTGTTATCCAAAAATATTATGCGAACATGATAAAAAAAAATCATCATGTATTATTTGTTCAAAACAGTTAGTTTGTGATCATAATAAAAGATATTATAATTGTAAAATTTGTTATCCTAAAGGTTTCTGTGATCATTATAAAAAAAAATCATCATGTAAAATTTGTTCAAAACATTTATTTTGTGATCATAATAAAAGACGTTATGAATGTTATATGTGTAATGATAAATTAATTTGTTCCCATAATAAAATAATTAATTATTGTCACATCTGTAATCCAAAAAGTTTTTGCGAACATAATAAAAGAAAATATAGATGTAAGATTTGTAAAGATAATAAAATTTCTGATTTTATTATTAAAGACTTTTTATTATTATGAGACAATTATATTGTCAGCACAATAAATACAAAAAAAAATGTTCATTGTGTAATCCAAATTTTTTTTGCGAACATAATAAAAATAAAAAAAATTGTAAATTATGTTCTCCTAATATTACTTGTATTCATAATATAATTAAAAGAAATTGCAAATTTTGCAATTTAAATTATTATTGTAATCATAATTTAAATAAAAAAAAATGTCCAATGTGTATTCCTAATAGATTTTGCGAACATAATAAAAGACGTGATAAATGTAAAATTTGTACTCCAAATTTATTTTGTTTTCATAATAAAAGAAAATCTGATTGTTTTATCTGTAATCCTAATAGTTTTTGCGAACATAATAGAAGAAAAAGAACTTGTAAAATTTGCAATTTAAATTATTATTGTAATCATAATTTAAATAAAGAAAGATGTCCAATATGTAGTCCTAATCTATATTGCGAACATAATAAAAGACAAAATAAATGTAAAGTTTGTACTCCAAATTTATTTTGTTTTCATAATAAAAGAAAATCTGATTGTTTTATCTGTAATCCTAATAGTTTTTGCGAACATAATAGAAGAAAAAGAACTTGTAAAATTTGTGTTCCAGTTTTTAATATAAAAGATTATTTAATATAATATTATTATAATGATTTGTATCCATAATAAAAAAAATTGTTCTTACTGTAATCCTAAATTTTTTACCAACATAATAAAATAAAGAAAGATTGCAAAATTTGTTATTAAATATTAGAATGTCTTGCGAACATAATAAATACAAACAAAATTGTAAAATTTGCAATTTAAATTATTTCTGTTCTCATAAAGTAAATAAAAAGAAATGTCGAATATGTTATCCACATCTATATTGTGAACATCACAAAAGACGTGATCAATGTAAAATTTGCACACCAAATATAATATGTTCTCATAATAAAAGAAAATCCAGTTGTTTAATATGTTATCCAAAAATTTTTTGCGAACATCATAGAAGAAAAAGACAATGTAAAATCTGTACTCCAAGCTTAATATGTTGTCATAATAAAGTAAAAAGACATTGTTCTTTGTGTAATCCCAAAGTTTTTTGCCAACATCATAAAAGAAAAAAACAATGTAAAATCTGTAATACTAATGTTGATCATTTTTTTATATAAAGATTTAATTAAATATTACGATTATGAAATGCCATCATAATAAGATTAAAAGAAATTGTAATATTTGTAATAAAAAATATTATTGTATTCACAATATAGATAAAAAAAAATGTTATTTATGTTCTTCGAATATAATATGTAAGCATAGTAAAAGACGTAGTGAATGTAAAAATTGTAATGGTAAATTAATTTGTTTTCATAATAAAAGAATTTATGATTGTAAATTTTGTTATCCAAAAATAAACTGTGCTCATAATAAAAAAAAATCTGGTTGTAGAATTTGTTCAAAACATTTATTTTGCGAACATAATAGAAAAAGATCCAGTTGTATTAAATGTAAATACATATTTATGCACTGTATTCATAATAAAAACAAATATTATTGTTCTATATGTAATCCAGAAAAATATTGTATTCATAATAAAGAAAAAAGATTTTGTATTAAATGTGATGGTAAAGGATTATGCCCACATAATAAAAGAAAATCCAGATGTAAAAAATGTAAAGAAACATTAAAAAAAACAAATTTTTATCATATGAATTTAACAAATAATTATGAAAAATGTATGCATAATAGAATTAAATATAACTGTTCTTTATGTATAGAATCTACAAATAATATAGAATCTATAGATAATATAGAATCTATAGATAATACAGATAATACAGATAATATAGATAATATAAATAATACAGATAATACAGATAATATAGATAATATAAATAATACAGATAATACAGATAATACAGATAATACAGATAATATAGAATCTATAGATAATATAGAATCTATAGATAATACAGATAATACAGATAATATAGAATCTATAGATAATACAGATAATACAGATAATATAGAATCTATAGATAATACAGATAATACAGATAATATAGAATCTATAGATAATATAGAATCTATAGATAATATAGAATCTATAAATAATACAGATAATACAGATAATACAGATAATATAGAATCTATAGATAATATAGAATCTATAGATAATATAGATAATACAGATAATATAGATAATATAAATAATATAAATAATATAAATAATATAAATAATATAAATAATATAAATAATATAAATAATATAAATAATATAAATAATACAGATAATATAGAATCTATAGATAATACAGAAAATCTAAAATTTATAAATATAAATTGTGAAAAAATTATAAAATCAATAGAATATTTAGAATCTCTAGATCATTTGAAATATTTAGAATTTTTAGATTCATTAAAATGGTTAGAATATCAAAAATCAATAGAATTTATGGAATTATTAAATAGTTGATAAAATAAATGGTAAGAGTTTTAGAACGATGTTCTGTTGATGAAAATAAAGATGATGAATATTTTTCAAAATACTTAAAATTAAGCTGGAATTTTGCAAACAAATATACAGAATTAAAGAAGTTGAAAAGAGATTTTGAATTAAAAAAAAATAATATAATTACTTATGAATTTAACAAATTATATTATAATAATTATAATTATAATTCATCATTGATAATATCAAATAATATTGCAAATAGAGTATTAAATAATGAATTTTATGATATTTTAGATAAAGAAAAAAAATTAATGGATATTGAAATTAATTATATAAATTATAGAAATTTATGTTATAATGTATAATTTTGCAATAATAATTTTATTTTTTTTTGTAAAATAATTTTTTTGAACTGATCAAAAATTTTTTTATATAAATAAAAATCGGAATAAATTTCATAATAAAATTTTAAATTTGTATTTTTATAATAACGTTTTTTATATTCTTCAATAGTTATTTTATAAATTTCTTTGTCTGCAATAAAATTATTGGTTTCATAAACAATTATAGTTAGTGGTTCATTTGTATCAATTTCAAAAATAAATTTTTCATCAAAAAATGAATTATTATTATCTTTTATAGTTTTTGTAATTAAATGATAATTTTTATGTAAAATTTCAATTTTAATATCATTTAATGAAAATAAATCATAATTACTATTTGATTTGTAAGATATTAAATGTAAATTTAATAATTGCATTTTATCTTTGGAAATAAATAATTTCTAAAGTATGTAAATAATCTTTTAATATACCTGTTTCTTTTTTTTTAGTATAATAATACTTATTTTGATAAGTTTTTAAATTATTTTTAAAAAGTAAATGATTTTTTGTAAATTTATATTCACGAATAATATCTTCAATATCTTTATTTTTAAAGAGTTCTTTAATTTTGTTGTTTGTTAATTTCATATGAACTGGGATTATTATAATTAATTTAAATCATTTTTATATAATAAATGATAGGTCAATTATTATTAGAAGCAATAATAGTAGGAATTTCAACAGTAATTGTTGGTTCTTTAATAGGATTTATAGTTTCTTTGTTTATAAAGAATGATTTACCAGAGTTATGTAAAGATTGGAATAAATTTTATGTAATGGAAATAAGTTTATTTTTAACTGGATTTACATTACATTTATTATTTGAAGTATTAGGATTAAATAAATATTATTGTAAAGAAGTATATTCTAAAAGTAAAAGAATTATATAAAAAAATAAATAAAATAGTTAATCATCAACTATAAATAAAGGTTTACATTCTTTAATTAAATTATTTTTATAATTAACCATTTTACATGAATCAGCTATTTTTTTTAATATTCTTGCTTTTTCTTTTAATATATCTGATTCATCTAATGTTTTTGCTTTTCTACTTAATTCAAATAAACTATGATGTTTGTTAGTTAAAATATCAAATATTTTACGACTAATATTGATGTATAAATCATTAGCGGCTTCCATTTCAATCCATTCTGATTTCTCATTTTTTTTATACCATTTATCATTATTAACTTTATAATCGTTTTTGTAAATAAAATAAATAATCATAGCAATATCATAATGAGAACCTTTTGATTGTATAGATTGTTCTATTAATTTTTCTAAATATAATTTATCAGATGGTTCTTCAGTAGTCATTATTATTATTTTTTTATATCTTTTTGTTTATATATAATTTATATTTTTTTTAATAAGGAAATCTCATTAATTTAAAACCAGCAGCTAATCCAATTCCTTGTTGTGCGGATTGTGAATATGTTGGACTTAATACATCTAAAATAGCAAATACACAAGCAGCAGTTGCAGCTAATATTGAAATTTCCCAAATATTTAATTTATTAGGTCCAACCATATCTAATAAATATGCTACAATAGCAATCATAAGACCTTGAAATACATATTTCAAGACTTTAACAATTAAATCATTAATATCAACTTCATACATTGTTGTTTTATATATATATAAAGATTTAAATTTAAAATAAAATTAATAAATATGTCTGAACAAAAAATTGATTATTTAGACGAAGATGAACCTTTACGTAACCAAAATTATGTATGTGTTTCTTTTTTAAATCCAGAAGATGCCTTAAAAAATAAAGAAATATACTATTTTTCAAAATTTATTGATAAATTTTCTAAAGATATGACATTATTATTAGATAGTTTAAAAGAAAAATTTAGTGATCAAGAAGAAATTATTGATTCTATTAAAGATAATCATAAATATATATTTAATAATAATGAATTAAATGAACAATTTGCATTTTTTAAAAATATTAATTCAAATGAAATTGAAAGTGAATTTCATAAAAATAATGATTTTAAAACAACTGTAAGTGGTATTAAAGTTAGAGGTGTTTATGATACAATTGAAGATGCTAAAAAACGATGTGAAAAACTTAAACAAAAAGATCCATATTTTCATATTTATGTTGCTCAAGTTGGTTGTTGGTTACCATATGAAAGTCATATAGCATCTAATGTTGAAAATGCACAATATTCAGAAGATCAATTAAATACTTTAATGAAACATTATAAAGATAATAAAGATAATAAAGATATGGTATTTGATGAAAGAAGAACAGATGCTATTAAAACTAGTAATGAAACAACTGAAACAATTTCAGATGAATTAACAAATAAAGAAGATCCTTGGTTATCTGCTAAACAATAAATATTGTGCTTAAAAATGTTAAAATATTATATATTAAATTAAATAATGAAATCATCAAAACCTTCATTAAAATTAGAATTAAAAAAATTTGATCCATCTAAAATAAAAGATGATTCAGTAATTGTAGCAATTGCAGCAAGAAATAGAGGTAAAAGTGTATGTATAAAAGATATATTATCATATCATTTTAATATTCCAATTGGAATGGTTATTTCTCCTACTGAACATGCAAATGCTTTTTTTCAAAATTTTATACCTAAAATGTTAATTCATGATGAATATTCACCAGGATTAATTGAAAAATATGTTAATCGACAACAAAAAGTTTCAGGAAAATATAAAAAAGAACTGGAACAATATGGTACATCAAGTATTGATCCAAGATCATTTTTAGTCATGGACGATGCAATGTATGATAAATCATGGGTTAATGATCAAAATATACGTAAAATATTTATGAATGGACGACATTATAAAATATTTTTTTTATTAACTATGCAATTTCCTATGGGAATTAGTCCTGCTTTAAGAACAAATATAGATTATGTTTTTATTTTCAAAGAAAATATTAAAAAAAATAAAGAGAGATTATATGAACATTATGCTGGTATGTTTCCAACATTACAAGTATTTGAACAAGTTTTAGAACAAGTTACACAAGATTATGGTTGTTTAGTTATTGATAATAGAGCATCTGGTAGTAAATTAGAAGATCAAGTTTTTTGGTATAAAGCTGATCCTAGTAAAAAAATGAAAATGTGTGATAGTGCATTATGGGATTTACAAGCTGTTCAAGATGAAAAAGAAAGAAATATAGTAGATACTGATGAAAATGATGAAATTGATGAAAAATATGATCCAAACATCATTATTAAAAATAATAAAAATTCTTGTAAAATAACTGTTAAAAAATCATATTATTAACTTAAATTAAATCCTGTTTCAATTGGTTCTGGTATATAATTAACTTTTACTGTTTGTTCATTTTTATTACTATTATATAAATAATATAATATAAATGTTGATACAATATATATTACGATTAAAACTATAATATCCTTACTTTTAATAAAAGTTTTTTTTTCATACATATTAATAACCAGAAATATTATTAATGTTAAACATAATGAATATATGTAATACATTTTATATCCATTTATTATTTTTATTTTTTTAAAAAAACGCATTATCAATTATAATCGTTTTTATTGTTTTTTCATCTATATTTTGTACCTTTTTTTCTTCTAATAATTCTTGTTTTTTAACTTGTTCTTTTGCTATTTTTTCTTGTTCTAATAATTGTTCTTTTACTTGATTTTTTGATTCAACTTGATTTTTTGATTCAACTTGATTTTCAGATTCAACTTGATTTTCTATTTCATTTTCATCTTTTTTTTCAATTTCTACTACAACTTCTTTTTTAACTTGTTCTTCTTCACTATTTTCTGATTTAACTTCATCTTCTTCACTATTTTCCGATTTAACTTCATCTTCTTTTTCATTTTCTAATTCAATTTCACTTTCTTTTTTATTTTCTACTACAACTTGAACTTCTTTTTCATTTTCTGATTCAATTTCTTTTTCTTTTTCACTTTCTACTACAACTTCATCTTCATCTTCTTTTTCACTTTCTTTTTCACTTTCTACTACAACTTCACTTTCTTTTTCACTTTCTACTACAACTTTATTTTCTTTTTTACTTTCTACTATAGCTTCATTTTCTTTTTCATCTTCTTTTTCATTAACTATATTAGTTTGTTCTATTTTTTTTATTTTATCAATTTCTAGTTCTTTATTATTTTCAATTTCCATTTTCTTTATTAATTCTTTCTCCATTTCTAATTCCAATTGTTTTTCCTGTAATAATTTCTTTTTTTTTAATTTTAAAAGTTTTCTCTGTCTATTTTCTTCTTGCTGTTTTTTAAAAATCATTAATTCACTTCTAAATTTATCTTGCTGTTTTTTAAATTCTTTTTGTTCTTTTAGAAAATTTTCTTTTTCTAAAAATAACTTATACTTCTTTTCATTGATTTTATTTTCCTGTTCATTAATTGTTTCTTCCCATTTTTTTTCTTTTAAATTATTTTGAACTGAAATAAGATTATCCTGAATATTTTTGTCATAATTACTTTGATTATGAATATCTTTTAATTCATGATCTTTTTTTATATCATTATTATCTAGGTTAAGACACTTTTCGTGTTTATTTTCTTTTTGTGATTCTTTATCAACTCTATTTTCTTCTTGAAATTCTTCATCTTCTATATTTTCTTTTTGAAATTCTTCATCTTCTCCATCTTCTTCATCTTCTCCATCTTCTCCATCTTCTCCATCTTCTCCATCTTCTCCATCTTCTCCATCTTCTCCATCTTCTCCATCTTCTCCATCTTCTCCATCTTCTCCATCTTCTCCCTCTTCTCCTT